>Ga0209976_10000582_pt1 | contig 23386 bp, 21 predicted proteins | sample SumtaG_FD_182806 | JGI IMG/M metagenome (GOLD analysis project Ga0209976, IMG submission 182806) | Deep subsurface microbial communities from Indian Ocean to uncover new lineages of life (NeLLi) - Sumatra_00157 metaG (SPAdes) (version 2) | ecosystem: Environmental > Aquatic > Marine > Oceanic >...
TTCCTTCTAACTTTTAGTACAACAGCAAAAACTGTCACAGTTATTGAACTTACCAGTATTATTGTAAGAAAGCCAGGAATTGTTGGTTCAGGTGTACTAGGTCCTGGTGCTGCAGGAGCTACTACAGTCACAGTAATTGTTCCTTCAACGTATGTAATGTTCACTTCAGAATCAGCTACTGGAGCAGCAAAATCATCGCTCTGATTCACACCACAGATAGCTAATCCCATTAGAGTATAAACTCCCGCTGTTCCAGGAGCTATAAGTTCAAATGTAGCATCGTGAGGACTTGGGTTACCACGTGATGATATTTTTGTATCTTCATTAATACTGCCATATTCGTCAACAGATTCTCCCCTATTAATTCTATGCTCCCCAAGTGGTGAAGCAAACAAATGGTTATCCATAACTACATCATCTTCACCTACACCTGGAATACCAAGCATGACTTTCCCATCAAATGTAGGATCAAGAGCTTCAGTGAAGTTTTTAACATCAAGCGATACATTAAATCTTTGATAAGGCTCTAAGTCTCCCGCTACGCTAAGGGATAGTGTCATAGTTCCAGTTACACTTGGAACTGAAGCATCATGACCACAATGTTCATGAGCTACACCTTCCCATGTTGTGATATATTCTTGATAAGCATTTACTGAGAAGAGTACTCCCATAAAAAGGAGTGCAGAGATAGAAAGTGCGAAAATTCTTTTTTTCATCATTTTTTTTTTCTCTTTTTTATTATTAGATTTTTTTTGTTTAGAATTAAATTATATAATTCTAAAAGATTACAAAATTAAACTCTTTATTAAAAAAAAGTTTACTTTTGTCACTTAATTAAGTGAAAAAAAGTTATTTAAATTTTATTATCTTGCTTTTTCATAATTCATCGAAATTCGACAATTTATATGTAATCATGACTTAAACCGGACAAATTATTCAATAATAATAATTCCCACATTCATATTTTATCGAGATATGTCACTATATGATTCTTTATTATCGTTTTTCGTCATTATGCATTGTAATGGGGAAATTTATAACTGTAATCCCCAACAAATATTACAAAAATAATAGCTATTGATTTTATTTTCATTAATTTTTCAATAACCTTTTATTTTGGTTTTAAAATTGATTTTCAACAAAAAGATAATTCCAGAAAAGATATAATTATTCGATTATGATTTACCGAAAAGATTTAGACAAATATAAAAAGAGATATTAAGTTCAGATTCAGATTTTAATTAAAAAAAAAGTGATAAAGATATTGAAATTAAAGAAACATCTTGATAACTTCTTGAGCATCGAACAATACTTCAGGATAGTATTTGTAACCTTCTACTTGGGCATACAAAGTATATCTTTTACCAATTGCTTTCAATCCGTCTATTATTTTATCATCTGGGCATTCGTACACGGCATAAGTTTTAATCATGCCTTCTGGTGCCATAACCATCCAATGATTCGTCTTTTTTATAAAATCGGGGTATGATGGTTTATCTTTTGAAGCATATGCTTTCATCATTTCGTTTCCTTTGTTCTGTGGGGTCCATCCTGTAACTAAAATATGAGCCATTTAATTTCCACCTCTTTTAAAAATCAAAATTAGATTTTTTTGTAAGTAAAAATTAACACGATTGTTTAAAAGCTTTTTTAGTTGTGTAGTTTTGATAGCAATGCTGTTTTCTATTAAAATTTTAAGAATTAAGTATTAATTCATTTTTTCTTCTACGCACTCTTTTGGCTTGCACCGCCATTGTTTCAAGTAACCTTTTTTGGTTTGTAGATAACCAAGGACCTTCACAATCCAATGCAGCATATGGGATATCGCTCTTATTCGCTAATGGACGAATAATTGGTTGTGAATTCATTGCTGGTTGGCAATTAAAAGTACTCAGGTTTATTAATCCATCATAGACACCACTTTGGAGAGAGTTAATAAATCTCCCTATAATCATGGGAGTTTCCGTGATACCATTTACACTAGCAAATTCATTTCCTTTTTCTAGGATATCTTCAAAATCAATCTGAGGATCAAATAATAAACCGGTCTTTTCAATTAAATTTCTTAGTGATTTGCACTGGGAATTGAAAAATTTTAGCATTTTCTTGTATCGAATTGCTCTCTCAGCTTCTCTTAATTCCCTCGTAGTGAAATTTGAATAATCAAAAAGTGATTCGTCAAATTGTTCTTTTGGTGTAGTAAATCCTCTTTTGAAACCGAATCTAACTATAAATGAAGAAAAAAGAAGTTCAATTAACTCCGCGTATTCAACAACTTTTGGGATAATCCCCATTTCGAGAAAGTAATTTTCTACGGGATAATGATCATATACTAAGTTTATTCCTCCGAAAATTAAGACTTTTGTTGTTTTATCAACCTTTGCTTTAAGTGGAATTTTTTTTATTTGTTTAGCCCACTCTACCAAACCAATGGTTAATCTTTTCTCTCCATCTCTTTTAAGAGATTCGATATATTCACTTGTTACTGTTTCAAAAGTTGTAATAGCTTGATGTCTATCTTCAGCAACACAATATAATGCATTTCTTGCTTCGGTTATGTAATGCCCTATCATATAACCAATAGGTTCTAGGGCTGTAAGATTAGGATTTAAACCGAAATATTTATTACGATAACTCGGACTACCAGAAAGAAGTATATTTTTAACATTTAACCGATTAGAGAAAGTTTCCCAAAGGATGCCCCATGAACCGTTTTGACATGGACTGTTCATGTCTGTAGGTGTTCGATAAATAGTAATCTCACCTTCTTCTCGATATTCTACTATATCTTTTAAAATTGCTCCTGCAATTGCCATTCCAGGAAGGCATTCTCTACCTGAACATATTCGTTTACTATATTGCAAGATATCTGCATCTGTTTCTCGACTTAATCTTACATTTAAACCGTTGAAATGATATAAGTTTTGAACAATGCGTCTTCCATAAGGATTCTTTGCTTCAGGGATTACGTGAACAATACTAGGATCATTTAATTCTACTTTTTGACCATCACTGTTAATAATATATTGGAAATCCTCTGAAAATCTTGCAGACTGTATTTTTTTAGTCTGGTCAACATTCATATACTTATCTATATCTAATTCAACCATAATTCTTCACATTTTTTCTTTCTCAAACTTACGATGCCTTTCTTCTACAATATCAAGAAAAGCCCCAACACGAGTGTCAAAACCGGCATGGGCGGTATGACTATCGATTTCAAGATAACAAAAAGTAGATCCAGCTAGATGCTGACGAAAATAGTGATACATTGTTGCATCTGGACCACAAGAGAAGCAAGAGACTAAACAGATATATAAGTTTGGGTTTAGTTTTGCATATTCTACGGCTTTTTCAATATGTTGGGTAAAATTCCAAGCGTTTCCTTTTTTAATATTTTTTCCTTTTAAGGAAGGTAGTATGTCTGCAGGGATCACATTATATCCTCTGCTAACAATCTTTCGGGGGAGCGCTAAATTGATTTCCGAAGGATAAATAATATAAGGTCTTCCAGCAATTATAACGGAAGGTTCATTTAAAACATCTTCAATCAGTTCTTCACCAATCTTAACATACTTTTCCGTGAATTTTAAATAATATTCAAATGCATCTTCACCTGCTTTAACTCCAATCTCATTATTCAAACCTACTTTTGCAGCTACTTTCCCAAATTCTTTAAGTGTAACAAATCTATGTTCATTTGAAAGTCCAATATGAGGTGATAATATTTTCTTTTTATCTAATTCTAGGGTAGAACGCACGATATCTGCAATCAAGATTGTTGAAGGACAAATATTACCAAAGAGATATCCATCTTGAGCATCCAATTCGATCACTTTTGGTAAAAAGATGTAGTCTACTTCCATATCTAAGAGTTCTCTTACTGCCCCATGAAGTAATTCACAAGGGTAACAGATTGCAGCTGTAGTTTTATTGTTTCTAGCTTTTGAAGGATGAGATATGATAACATCAAATCCAAGTGAATTAATAAATTTAGTATATAATGGGAATAAGGAATAAGAAGTCAAACCCATTGGTAATCCGATAGTACCCCGTGGATTTTCAATTTTTTCGGGACCAAATTCATCATAAATAATTTCATTCCTTAAACTTACGAGATCTCTACCCTCTTTAATTTTATTATCTTTTTGACGCTGAAGTTTATATTTAGAACACAATCCCCCAAAAGGATATACTTTACCTCTAATAGAAATATTTTGAACTTCACAGTTATTTTCACAGGCTTTACATCTAAAAGTGCTTTTTAATAGCATGTCACCGTGAGTGAAGTCTTCTAGAATGATGTCCTCTTCTTCAAGAATTCCTTCTTCTATTAAGTCTCGTGACATCAATGCTGTACCTACGCTACCCATTAGTTCTGGATGAGCGGGTACTATAATTTTTCTGTTGGATCGACTAACCATCGCTAAAGCTACTGATTTATTTAAAGCTACACCACCTAAGAAAAGAATATTTTCTCCTAAATGTCGAGGTCCTACAATGCGAGATATATAATTGTCTGCAATTGAATAGACAAGTCCTGCAATAACATCAACTTGTTCAGCTCCTTGTTGGAGAGCATTTCTTAAATCAGTATTAATGAAAGCTGCACATCTTTCACCAAAAGCAATCGGATTAGCACTCTTTAATGCAATATCACTAATCTTTTCAACTGGAATACCCATATCGACAGAAGCCGATTCTTCAAGAAAACTCCCCGTTCCAGCAGAACAACCTTCATTCATGGCATAATCAACTGGAACACCTTTTAAAAACGATATAAACTTTGAATCTTGACCCCCAATTTCAAATACAGTATCGACTTCTGGTACTTCCTCCGTCGATGATCTTGCGTGTGCTAAAATTTCATTAAAACTTCTACAATTATTTAAATAGACGGAGACCATCTCTCTGGCCGATCCTGTGGTAGCACATTGAATAATTTTAAATTTTTTGTTTCCTACCTTTTTTATCAGTTCTTTAATGCATAATTTTGTAGCTAAAATAGGATTTCCTAAAGTCCTTAAATAGACACTAGCTCCAATCGAGTTATCACTAACATTAAATAATACAGCTTTTGTAGTTGTTGAGCCAGCATCAATTCCCAGGATATGAGAATCATTATTCTTGATTTCTTCCCTTGAATTTAGGTTTACTCGATAATCCAATAATGATTCTCTATTCATTAAGGGTTTATGATTTTCAAATTCAAAACTTGTGTCTTTAAACCAAGTCTCTGGGGGTGGCATCTTGTTTTGAAGTTCCGAGGCAAATAATGATGCTCCAAATACTTCAAAATAAGGACTTTCTGGTATGACTTTTATCAATGAATTTGGGAGAAAACTCTGCAAATCTTCTATCAAGATTTTATTTAACGAAACTCCGCCTGATAAAACAATTAAATCTTTTGTCCATTGAGCCGATTCTATCATATCACTCACTTTCCTTGCCAAATGGTATATTAAAGTCTTGGAAACATCTGCGGGTTTGCATTCTCCTTTATTAAGTTTATGGGTTGCATCCGATTTACAATGAACTGAGCAACGCGTTGCTAAAGGTGTGAATTCTCCCTTTTTACTGACTTCGATTCCTTCCTCTATTGATAAATCCATTCGTTGTAATTGCTGGACAATAAATTCTCCCGTCCCTGCAGCACATTTTGATGTAGAGATAACATTTCTTATGATTCCATCTTTCATGGGAAAGATCGTGAAAGTTTCACCTCCTAGAGAGAGGAGGATATCTGGTTTTAAGTTGTAATAAGATAATGCTTTCTCAAGACATTCTGCCTCAGAATAGTATGGTAAATTTAGTAAACTTTTAGCCGCATTACCTGTTATAACGATCTTAGGAGGAATGGTAGTTTTATGTTTCTTAAAGATTTCTTGAATCTTTTCTCTTGGATATCCCTCATGCCTGATTACTTCACTAGATATAACTTTATCTTGAGCTATTCTAACCCATTTGACTGAGACCGCCCCAATCTCTAAACCTTCGAAATATTGAACATTCTCCTCATCAAGGTTGAGGATGCTTTCATCTACCATTCGTTTATTCGTCCAAAATTATTTAATAATACTGATCATAAAAAAAACATTTAAATTAATGTAAAGAAAAAACAATTTGATTAATAAATTATCAATTAACAGAATATTATCCATTACCATATTAGGGAAATTATATATTCAACTATTATTATCATAAAAATTTTAGGAAGAGAAACATTAGATTCTTCATTAACCATTAATTGTAAACAATGATCTATAATGCTTTCCGATCAGCTTATTAATCTACTTAAAGATTGCAAGACAGATAAAGAGTTAAAAAAAGTTTTCAAGGAAATTGCTTCAAAAGATCCCGATGAATATTTCCCTACAGAAGAACTTAGAAGATTAGGGTATATGAGAAAACACTGTGAATGCTGTGGAAAATATTTTTGGACTACACTTAAAGAGAGAGAAGTTTGCGGAGATCCTGCATGTTCTGGGGGTTTTCATGTTGTAATTAATAATCCATCCAAAAATAAGTTATCTTTTATTGGAGTTTGGGAAAAAATTGTTGAAATATTAGAACCGCGGGGATACACCCCAGTTAAACGTTATCCTGTTGTTGCCAGATGGAATCCAACTTCAGAATTTACATTAGCATCAATATTCGCTTTTCAACCCTATGTGATTACAGGAGAAGTAGAACCCCCCGCAAAAAAACTGTTAATTCCTCAATTTTGTTTAAGATTTAACGATATTGAAAATGTTGGTATCACGGGTTCACACAACACAGGTTTCGTAATGATCGGACAACATGTATTTGTATCACCTGACGAATGGAACCAGGGTGAACTTTTTATGGATATTCATGATTTTCTTCATAAAGGTGTTGGTTTACCCTTGGAAGAAATAACAATACACGAAGATTCGTGGGCGGGTGGTGGTTCTTTTGGATGCTGTCTTGAATTTTTCAGCAGGGGAGTGGAATTATTTAACCAAGTTTACACAATGTTTGAACAAACTCCAGAAGGACCAGTAGAATTAAAACTTAAAGTTCTTGATATGGGTTTAGGTCAAGAACGTATTGCTTGGTTCTCACAAGGAACTCCTAATATGTATGAAGCTATATTTCCTTTTGTATTAAAGAAGTTGAGAGATATTACAAACATTGAATTAGATTTAGATTTGTATAACAGGTTCTCTGAATTTTCGGCTTATCTAAATATTGATGAAGTTGATAACATAGATGAAGCATGGAATCGTGTTGCTAATGAACTGGGGACGGAAGCAGAAGAGCTTAAAACTAAAATCATGCCAATGACTGGTCTTTACTCAATTGCAGATCACTCCCGAAGTCTTTTATTTGCGATAAATGATGGAAAACTCCCTTCAAATGTAGGTGGTGGGTATAACTTAAGAGTAATTTTCAGACGTGCAATCAGTTTTATTGATCAATTCAACTGGTCAATTGATATAGCCGAAGTATGCAGATGGCATGCTGAAGAATTAAAGGGAATCTTTCCTGAAGTATCCGAACACTTAGACGAAATTAAAGAGATTCTTGATGTTGAAAAGGAGAAATTCTATGCCACAAAGAAAAAGGCAGGAAAAATATTAGAACGAGAATTGAAAAAAGGTGAAATTTCTACCAACACTTTAATAGAATTTTATGATTCAAATGGGATAAGTCCCGATATGGTCAAAGAAGCTGCCAAAAAGTATGGTGTTATAGTAAAGATCCCGGACAATTTTTACGGTCTCGTGGTAGAAAAACATGAAAAAACGGAACAAATCCATGCTACTGGTAAGGAAATTATCCTGAATTTAGATGGAATATCAGAAACAAAATCTCTCTATTATTTTGATTATACAGAAACTTCGAATGATGCTAAAGTGTTAAGGATTATCGATAATATGGTGATTTTAGACCAATCTGTTGCCTATCCAACATCGGGTGGGCAAGATCATGATATTGGGAAGATAAATGGTGAAAAATTCAATGATGTCATTAAACAAAGAAATTTCATTATTCACATTTTGGAAGAAAAACCAAAATTTAAAGTAGGAGATACTGTTAGGGTAGAACTTGATAAGTCTTGGAGGACACAGCTCTCTCAACATCACACAGCAACCCACATTGTAAATGCGGCTGCAAGAAAAATTTTAGGAAACCATATAAACCAAGCTGGTGCAAGGAAAACTCTAAAAAACTCGCATCTTGATATTACACACTATGAACAAATTCCTAGAGAAATGATTATTGAAATTGAGAAGGAAGCAAATAAAATTGTTAGTAAAGCAATCGATCTTAATCTTTCATTTATTCCACGCACCGAAGCTGAACAGAAATATGGAATGGCAATATACCAAGGTGGAGCTGTTCCAGGTAAAAACCTTCGAATTGTAGAGATTCCAGGGGTCGATGTTGAGGCTTGTGGTGGTACACATTTAAATAACACTTCAGAAACAGGTTATATTCAGATTACGAAATCACAAAAGATTCAAGATGGTACAGTCAGACTTACATTTACAGCAGGAAAAGCTACAGATAAGTTAAAGGAAAAGTATGCGGAAATATTGGGAGAGTTGAAGGCTATATTAGGTGTAGATCGTAAACACCTATTGAATCGAGTAACAGAATTATTAGAAAAATGGAAAAACATAAATAAAGCTCTCAGATCTGCTAAAATTGATGAGAATGACATGAATTTGACTTCCTCTGGGATCTTTGAAGGTGATGTACTTTCCGAAATTTCTCAATTGTTAAATACCAATAAAGAAGCTGTTCTAACTAAAATTCAGAAATTTTATTCAGAATGGACTAAAGGTGTAACAAAAATTAAACAAATGAAGAATCTCCTGAGCGAGGATTATATTGATGAGCTAATTAGGAGAAGTCAAGATTATAAAACATTTAAAATGGTATTCGAAACTTTCGAAGGCTTAACTCAGAATGATCTAAAAAACTTCTCAGTAAGGATAATGAAATATGATGAGAATGTTATTAGCTTTTTTCTAAATAAAACTAATGATGGAATTATGGTTTTAGCCATGTTGGGAGATAAACCAAAAAGAAAGGATATATTGAATATTGGATATTTCGTTAGAGAAGTTGTTGAAAAATTCGGAGGAAAAGGGGGAGGTAAAAAGGATTATGGACAGGGATTTATTAATAACGAAAATCTGGGTATAGAGAAAGTCAAAGCATACATTTTTGATAAACTAAATCTTCCTTAAGAATTTTATTTATTTGTAGATCTATAGTAACTTTTAACCTAAATCTAACTGTATTTTAAGATTTATCTTATGAATAAAATGGATAAGATTGTATTAATCGTTTATTTCACTGTTGGAGCCATATTTTGGGGGATATTAATTGCTTTCATATTTACAACTATTAACTTAACACCCTCTATCCCCGAAACAGACGCAGCACTTGGACCTGTAATAGTATTGTTTATTTGGGTAATAGGGGGGATATGTATAATTCCAAAAATTATCAAAAAGCATACCATTCAGAAATAAAATTTTTAATTTAATTATATATAAGCAGAGTTACTGTTTATTTTGAATTAATTAAGTAGGATGACATTTTTTTTTGGAAAGATTTTTTGTTCAGTAATAACATTTTAAACTAAATACTTATTATTAAAAGTATAGTAATTAGAAAGTCTCTCTAAGAAAGCTAATATGAGTTTGTGCTTAAAACATGGTTGAAATTATACAAATTTCTGATTTACATTATGGAAGTGAATTTATTCCCGAATATATGGAGAATATAATTCAATTTATCGGAGATACAAAACCCGATGTAGTTATATGTACAGGAGATATTATTCATAAGGGGAGAGTTGTCCAATTTAAAGAAGTTCTTCCTTATATTGAAAGAATGAAAAAGATTACTAAATTTCTTGCAGTACCAGGTAACCATGACGCTAAAAACAGTGGACTAGTGTTTTTCGAGAAATTAATTGGACCAAGAAGATCAAGAATGATTCTAGAGGATAAAGATACAATGATTGTAGGAATTTGCTCAGCTAGAGATGATATGGCTGAAGGTAGGATTGGTGATGAACAACTAGATTGGTTAGGGCGCCAATTCAATAAAAATCTAGAAAATAGAATCATTGCTTTACATCATCATTTAATCCCTACTCCAATGTCCGGGCAAAAATTCACTACTGTTAGAGATGCAGGAGAAATTTTAGAATTCACCCAACTATTTGAAATAGATTTAGTTTTAGCAGGACATCGCCACGTGGGGCATTCTTATATTATGTCTTGGAAGGATAACTTTAGTACAGCTTTTCTATACTGTGGCACCTCGACTTCAAGAAAAGTACGAGCAGATGATTCTCCAAGTTTTAATCAAATCTTCCTTGATGGGGGTGATTTAGACGTATATACAGTTAATTCAAACACTCTTGAAAAGAAATTATTATTACAAAGAAAAAAAAATCATACAGACTTTATGAGAGCAAGAAAATCTAGAATTGACCATTTACTTGCATCAGAGGTATGGGATGAATAAAATATGCCAAAACCAGTAACCCCACTATTAACTGTAGATGCCGTTATTTTGTTGAATAGAAAACAAGATTTAATTTTAATACGTCGAAAAAACCCTCCTTTTCTAGGGGAACTAGCATTACCAGGAGGTTTTGTTGATGTTGGTGAATCTGTGGAGCAAGCATGTATTCGGGAAGCTAAAGAAGAAACAAATATTGATGTTAAAATTGTTAAACTAATTGGTGTTTTTTCAGAACCTAACAGAGATCCAAGAGGCCATACTGTATCTATTGCTTTTCTGTGTGACCCATTAACAGAAAAAGAGGAACCAAAAGCTTTAGATGATGCAGCCGCGTTAGAAGTTATCCCATTAGCTAAAATCTCTTCCCTAAAAATAGCATTCGATCACAAAGATATAATTATTAAATCCGGTATTTTAAAATAATTAGATTATTGTTACATATTTCCTAGTTCTCTTTTATTTCATATAAATTACCAAACAAATCTTTAATAAAAAGATAGTAGGAATCACTCTCTTTTCGGGGAACTTTTATTATAGGAAATCCTAGTGTTTGGGCTTTATTCAAAAATCCATCTCTTTGATCTATAACTAAACAAGGGTGTGTAAATACATCCTTGGCTTTTTCCGAATTTTCAGTGATAAATACTTCAAAATTTAAATCCCCTTTTCCGTACCGTATAATTTGCTGTTCTTGTTTAATATTAAAAAATTTTTCATTCAAATGTGCTGAAATACTAAACGATCTTGTCTTTTCTAAACCTAATAATTCAATAAAGAATTTATCAGCATCTTGTTCTGAATTAGAACCAAGCCCTACATGATCCATTTTCATTTTAAAAAACACCTTCAAAATTTTTTTTTAATTTTAATTAATAATTATTAGAAATCACTATTTCTATTTTCACAATTTTATTCATAAATTTAAAAATCTGTAGATTTTAATATTATTATTAGGTTAGAAAAAATAAGTAATTTTTTGAGTTGAGTTAGGGAGTGACAGAGGTAACTGAAGATGAGTTCTTAAAAAAGCTTTTGGATGTTGTTCATAAACTCTCAAATATAGCAAAAACACAGTCTTATCGCTTTAGGAAAAAATGGGATGCGTACCTAAAGGAATTGAATAAAGAACCCCATTTGATTCGCCATATACCTCTTGAGAAAGATAAATTCCTTTCTGATATTGATTATAGAATAGAAATTTTAAAAATTGTTGAAAATGCTATTATTGATGGATTCCACTCAATAAAATCATTATTACAAACCTTGTATGGTACTTATTTTAACTCTGAATTATTTAAGAAAGATTTTTCTGAAGAGGATCAGCTTGTTCTAAAGTATTTTGCGGCTAAACAAATTCTTGGAAATTTGATACAATATAATAAGATGGATCACGAATCAGTTCCAATGAAGTACAATATTATGGCAAGAAATTATACTTTAATTAAACTTAAAGGACAAACAGATACTGAGGTTATTGATAACTTAAAAAAATTAAATATAACCGAAATCAAGTTAGCTGAATTAAATAACATCATGAGAGAAGTTGAATCAGAAGGGATAATAACTATTAAGAAAAAGGGTAATAATAATTTCTATGAATTAAAAAAAGAATTTGAATTAAGCCCTGAAGGACAAAAACAATATAACCAAATGCTTCAACCCCTGGTAGATTATCCTACGGGATTTTGGCGTAGCTTCTATAACATTAGGGAGTTGAATGTTTCACCTGATGAAAATTGTACCCATCAAGATTTTCTTATGAAAATTTTAGTTAAATCTGCAACTCAAGGATATACACCAACGCATTATGTTTTTAAGAATTTAATAAAATACTATGAGAAACTTAAAGAAGAAATAAATTAGCACGTTAAGTATCCTTTTACAATGGGTTATCTTTAAAATCCTTTGTTTTTTTAATTGATATATCAAACTCCTCCAATAATGGAATTAGATGCTTTTTATCTGCAGAGTTTGTTCCTTTCCAATCAATAAGAAAATAATTAATCTCTTCAGTAGTATTACTAATCATTTCTGAAATCATTTCGGTATTTAATTCTTGAATATAATACTTAGGACAAATGAATGATATTGCTATATTCTTAGCTTTCATTAATCTATGAAAATTTGGCGCATAATGGGTTCCTCCGAATCCTAATCCTATCTCAGTGTCCCCTTTTTTCTTGAGCTCTAAATATCTATATATTGTGTTAACAACGGCAGTTGCCACAGACTTTCCCGCATCATCAATCTCCCATTCTGTCTTACTGCTTCCTAATTCCATGAATACTAAGGGGATATCTAATTTAGTGGGACCATGATGCGTAACTTCAATATCAACTGAAAAATCTGATAATATAGTTGGTAAATCTTTTTTATTCAAAGACATATATCCTGCTTTAACTAATAAGGCACTAGTTAAAGAGAGAGCATTAGGGTCACCTCCAAAATCCGCTTCCTTACTCCAGTTGCCGGTAGTATGCACTAAAAATGCTGGTTGGGCAGTTTTTGATGTATGTCTACTTGCAAAGATCAGAAAATCGGGTCTAATATTCGATCCTTCTAATTTTAAGTCATCTAGAAAGATGAGAGGTTCTTTTGTTAAACCGAGATAAACTTCAGCTTCTCTTAGATTGGGTTGCTCTTCGGCATTAACATCAATACTTTTTAATTTAAATAAAGAATGACTATGCCATAAATAATCTGTTTCTTTAAAAGGATAATTCCCTTCATTTAATAATTTATCCCGAATATTCATCGAAGCTTTATCTTCTTCTGACGTGATTATTAGGAATTGAATAAACTTTCACCAAGCAGACTAAAACTCAATTATGTATTAATCAAAATTAGCATTAAATTTATAATTTTATTGTTGATGCCTGAAATTGTTGGTTTTAACTAAAAACTTTATAATTCTAAAAATAAATACATAAAGTATGGCTGTTGATTTTGTAGTAATAGCTCTAACTTTAATTTTTGGAACATTTTTCTTCTTCGTGGAGTATTTTGAACATAAAATCATCAAATTAGATGGCTCCCTCATTGCTGGTATATCTGTGGTTTATTTTTTCCTTATTGTGCTTCCAGAAATTAGTGAAAGATTACCAGAATTTCCTTTTGACTTGAAATTGTTTGAATATCTTTTTGTGCTGGTAGGTTTCGTTTTTATACATATTACTGAGAAAATGATTCTACAAAAAGTCGAATCAGGGACTCAATCAAAAATGCGTAAATTACTTACAAAAGAAAAGACGTTAGAAGATGTTGAACATAATATGGAACGAATTCTTACACGAGAATTAAAACACGATAAGCTAGATGAAATTTCCTTAAAGAATATAGCTCAAACCCTAACTGCCTTGAATGATCAAGAAGAAGAAATGAAATCAGAAATAAATCGATACAAAATCAAAATTCAAGATCATATAAACAAAGATTTACATGAGTTTAGATTATTTACAGATTATGTTTATCACTTTCTTGTTGGAATAATCATTATTGGATTATTATCTTTAGAAATTATATCAGGAATACTCTTCTTTTTTTTTGCTTTTTTTAGGGCACTAATCTCTAAAAGATCTGAACGCCACATAATATTTACAGATTTAGAAATTTATGAAGAAACAGAGCACGAACATCGACCAGTGATTAAATACGTTATATCAACTGCCTCTTTTGCTGGTATATTTATTGGTATACTTCTGAGATTTTACTTCCCTATTAATTTGGAGCTCCTCTTTATCTTCTATTCTTTTATATCTGGAGTCATTCTATATGTAATTGTACGTGAAGTTATTCCTGAAAAAGAAAAAGGGGATCCAATTAAATTTATATTTGGGCTAGTGGGATTTTCTATCATAATTATAATTATTAATATTTTTACAAATGTCATATAGGACTGTAGTATCTCTAATTGAGTATTTAATTAACCAACTATTTTACTCATGAGCTGTAATCGAAATCTACTAAACCTTTTTAATATTTATAAATATTATACTTATAAAAAAGAATCAAATTTATGATTCAACTTATTTAGCTAAATTAACATATTTATTAAGATTTCAATTAATAGAGCCTAAGTTTTTAATTATAAATTTGTTACAAAACCATGGAAATGAAGAAAAAAAGCTTTAATGAGTTACTCAAAATAGACGACGCGGATAAGCGGATTATAGAGATGATCGAGAAGAATCCAGATATTACCCACAGTGCTATTGCTGCAGATATAGAGAAATCTCAACCTGCTGTAGGTGCTCGGATTATTAAACTCGAGAGGAAACATTTGTTAACCAAGATTGTCGGCTTTAACGTTAAAGAGGTTGATATAAGAGTTGCAATAGTATATATTTCTACAAAGGATGTTGAAGAAATTGTTAAAAAAGTTGAAAACTGCCCTTTTATCAACCACGCATTCAAAATTTCGGGGGAATTTAATGTTCTTTGTTTTATTGCAGCATCAGATCTACAAACTATTGAAAAACTCGTTGATTTATGCTTCCGCAGAGATCCAAATGTCGTTAATGTTAAAACAAACATTCTCATAGAATCTATTCATGACTTTGTAGTCCCGATTGATTTTCAAATTGAAAACTTTGATGGAAGGTTTTGCGGACCAGGCTGCAATATGGCAGAAGATCTTCCAAAGTTCAAATTTCAGAAAGAAAATGTAGAATAAAAAATTAAAGAAATGATCAATCTCCTGTCGCTTCTACAAACCCTTTTTCTTTAGCGATCTTAAACTTACAATTCTTACCGCAACCTTCTTCTAAAGAAGGGTCATGGTCTTCTGAGGTGAAGTCAATGGGCATAATAAAATCCTTTGCAATATCAATAACAAGCTCCATTGAGGCACTTTGAATTTCAGGATTATTTCGGAAATGGTAGTTTACAATATTATCTAATTTTTGAAGCTTAGAGCTGGCGAGGAGTATAAAGATATTATGTTCCCCGCTAAGACGAAAAGCGTTTAACATGAAGGGACAGTGGTGGGCCATATTCATTATTCCTTCGGGATCCCTAGTCTTTACCTCAACTGTCGCCAAATTTAAGTCAACTTTTTTAAAATTGATGCCGGGTTGAAAAACCAGAATTCCGCTCTTCTCAAGTTTCTTAATTCTCATACCCACAGTAGGCTGTGATCTATTTATTTTACTCGCGATATCCGTGTGTGTAAGAGATGGGTCATCCTGAACAAGCGAAATTATTTTCCTATCAATTTCGTCAAGTTTTAATTTATCAGAAATCATTTTTTTTTTCCACTTAGAAGTATTTTCTTTCTAATTATAGTATAATTGCTAAAACTTATAAAATATTAGTACAAATTTATAAAAAATTAGTCTTCACTTTTCTTACTAGAAAGTTGTTTTATTGAGATTTTAAAGAAGTATATCACGAAATGCAATATCATACTGTTTTTTTTTAATCATCACTAATTTTTAAATTAAGTATCATTTTCATGATTGCGATGAAAACTTCATACACTCCGAATGAAACTGATAAAATAAAATCACCATTATGGGATCTTATGCTTTCTGTTAACGATTGTTTTCCCGGTTGTGGTTGTGAGGATGATTTTTTTGATATGACTCTGGATCGGGTGAAAATATGGATTCTGCAAAACGATTCGAATTTGGTACTGGATCAGATAAGTAATCTTACTTCCCTCCCAGAAATTGATATAGGTGATGTACAATTACAAACAGGTTATCCTTTTCAAACTTTTGATGAATTTAAAAAATGGTTAATGGAGTGGAAAGAGCTCATTCTAAAATCATTAAAGAATTAGCCTTATATTTTGAATGAAAAGATTTTAATATGAAATAAGTAAAATATAACGATATAAAGAACTAATTTTTCTATATTTCTAAAAACACTATAACCTTTAAGGTCTTAATACTCATGGAGCGAGAAAAGGTTTACTTGAAGTTATTCGGTAGAAGATTAATTAGTTTTAAAAAGCTTGAAACTGGTGAAATAATTGGTACTGGTATTTTAAATCCACTTCTTGAAAAGTTGGGATTCTTCACCATGCTAATGGTTCAAGCAAAATTCTACAGAGGTTATAAAAATCTAGGTAAATGGAAGGGTAAAAGAGTTTCAAACACCTTTGCTCCACCAGTTGGGAGTCGTCCAATGTATCGTTTAATGGCAGCAGCTATAAAAGGCCGAATTTTTCGGTACCCTTTTCCCGTTGCAATGACTTTTGCCGTTACATATAAATGCCAGTGTAATTGCATACATTGTAGTGCAGGTAAACATTTAAAGAAGGATATGAAAGAACTTACCACTGCGGAAGCGAAAAAGCTCATAGATGATAGTCAAAACCTTGGTATATCTATACTTGCTTTCACCGGAGGGGAACCGTTACTAAGAGAGGACATTTTTGAATTAATATCATACGTTGATAAGAAAAAAGTTGTTCCAATCATGTTCACAAATGGACAGTATCTGACAGATGAAAATGTGGAGAAATTAGTTAAAGCTGGCTTGTATTCACTTTTTGTTAGCATTGACAGTCCCATTTCTGAAGAACATGATAAATTGAGGCAAACACCTGGTCTTTTTGAAGCCGCTGTTGCCGGAATTAAGAAGATGAAATCGAAAGGAGTATTTGTTGGACTTTCTTCTTATGCCACTCATACAGCCACCCAACAAGGTATGTATAGAAAATTATATAAATTTGCTGAGAAGTTAGGTGTTCATAATGTAATTCTTTTCGATGCTGTACCAACGGGAAATATGTTAAAAGACACAAGTGAAATGCTTACTCATGACCAACGTGAGGAAATACGTGAATATTCTTCAAAAATCTTTAATCAGAGTAAAATTCCCCCACTGTCATCTCAGTCGTGGCAAAATTCAATTGAGGGGTATTTAGGTGGAATCGGCTGCCTAGCAGGAAAAATTCAATATTATGTATCTGCTTATGGGGAGGTTGCCCCATGCGATTTTACACCTTTATCCTTTGGGAATATTCGGGAACAATCTTTAAGAGAAATTTGGAGAAAAATCGTTCGTCATCCTGCGTATAAACATCGGAGTACCTTTTGTAGAATGCAAAATCCAAAATTTCGCAGCTTTTATATCGATCCTATCCCAGATGATTCATTACTCCCTTTTAATATAGATAAGCTTCCCCTTATAGACTATAGGAAAGATCTTTAATTGAAAAAAAGTAAAATTATTTAAAAATCTCTAATCTAATTCTCATTTATTTTTGCCAGATTTGTTAATATCTTCTAAATATCCCGCACCACGTAAGAAACCACCAATTCCCGGTTTAGTCATTGGTGAATAATAATATAATGATTTGTATAAAAAAGAAGTAATATTTGTTACCTTTAGATTTGTGAGCTTTAAATCCTTTTATAAAGCTAGGTAATACTTCTTGTTTGATTATAATAAAATTATAAGATAATAAAACTAAAGATTAATCTTCATATCATGTTTAGTTCACTATCCTATGCACTTATTATTGGATAGAATTTAAGTGTAATATTTGCGCTCTTTTTTTTAAATCATAGAGCCTTTTTTAAAAATTAAAGAAACGAAGGGATAAAAAATGCTAAGTGAAAAAATGGGGATTGATGATATAGATTGTATGATAATGGACCTAATCCAGAAAAAACCACATCTTACTCATGCTCAAATTGCAGAGTACGTTAATCGTAGTCAACCAACCATAGGGATGCGAATAAAAAAGCTTGAGAAAATGGGTGTTTTAAAATATCAGGCAGGTATCACACTAAAGAATAAAGATTTATGCTTCGCCAGAGTTGATATCCAGACCAAAAATCCCCAAGAATCATTCGAAATGGTTAACAAATGCCCATTCATGCTAAGCGCTTTTGTCCTAAGTGGAAATATGAATATTAGCATTATAGTTGTTGGATTAAATCTTAATATTCTCGAAAGGATAGTAAACCACCATTTCAGAAGAAATCCCGCTGTAACGAAGGTCCAAATGGAATTAATTGTTGATGTAGCCGAGGATTTGGTTTTACCATTAAATTTTAACATCGCACATACAAAAACTTGCCCAATATGTAATGATAACCATGATCATGAATAAGTTTCAAAAATCAGACAAGGGAATTTTTCTGTTATAATAAATAGTTTTTCCATCAAAACTTAATTGGACAGCAATAATTTTAATACCCCGCTTCCTCGCTTCTCCCAATTTCTCTGCGAATTTTGGATCAGTTTCACGATTAGGAGCAAATTCTCTAGCTTTCCGTAAGATTAAAATTAGGATTATCCCTTTATGTTTAATAATCTCTTCAACATGGCGAGTTCCTCTTTCTGTTGGAGCATCAGGAAATAAAGCAAGTCCGTCTTCAACTAGAGAACAACCTTTAACTTCTAGGGGAACTTTGTCAAGTGTAAAATCTATTCTACTTTTTCCAATTGAGACTTCCTTCTTTATTTCTTTTACATTTGCAAATTCCGGTAACAAATTAAAAATCTTCATAGCAAGCTTAGAATGAAGCGCAGAATCTATTAGAACCCATTCTTCCTCTTTTTTTACTGCTTTTATATAATACTTCAACTTTCCTTGCGAATATGTAAATAACACTTCAGCTCCTCTTATGAGTAATTCCTTTAATCTACCAGGATCGTGAATATGGGCAATTTCTTTTTTTCCCTTATAGAGTATTTCACCAATAAATCTATTAGGTCTCTCTATAAATACTCCCTTCATAAGATTCGGTATTTCAAAAATAGGGAATTTTTTGGTTGTCATATGATTATACTGTATAAACTAAACAGATAAATGCACTTTTTTATATGATTACTTATAATGAAACAAGCCGAAGACGTTGAATTTCATCACATTGATGTCAGTAAATGTGAAGAATGCAGTGATTTTTCTTGTGAGGAAGCTTGTTTCAGAGGTATCTATAAAGTCATTAATAAAGACACTAAACCACAATGCATTGTCGTTGAAGATCGAGAGGATTTTTGCGTAAAGTGTCATCTCTGTACTACAAGTTGCAAATTCAATGCAATAGAAATAGATTAACATCCTAAGGTTTAACAACAATAAGATTAACTGGTTTGCAAATAATTCCTTGTTAAATTTTAATTAATGATTAAAAATTAGAAAATAACAAACCTCTAAATCAAACAATCTGGTTAACAAGGCTATAGTCAATCGGTAGAACAAAATCATTGATTACATCTTCAATAATATCAATATGGACATTTATTACATCAGGATCATTCCTAAAATATGTATTCACAATATCATCGAGGAACTTATAATCGACACCAGCTAAAATAATGCTTAAATTTGAGTTTCCGCTTAACTTAAGCGCGTTAATCATATTAGGGCAGCATTTGACGATCTCTATCGCTTTTTTTGGGTTTTTAGTTTGGAGCTCTACTCTAGCAAAACAAAGGTCTGCAACTTTTATGTTTATGCCTGCTTGATACTTTAAAACGCCAAGCTTTTCCAATTTCCTAATCCGCATTCCAACTGTTGGTTGACTACGGTTTACATGTGTAGCAATTTCAGTATGTGTGAGACTTGGGGCTTTTTGTATTAAATCCATTATTTGGCAATCTATAATATCAATACCCATTTTGCCAATTTTTTCACTCATCATTTTCTTTTTCTCGTATTATGATTTTTGTAATATTCATGTATCGCGATATGACGATATAGATATATTACGATAATCTCATATTTAAATCTTTGTGATTTTCGTAATAATAAGGATTCATTAATAATCCATTAAAATAAGTTTTAAAAGTCAAAAAAAAGAATTATCAAATAAAACGGAGTTACAGTCAGTGAGTGAATTACGAAAATACACTGTTGAGTTTTTGAGGGTACTTGGGGATCCAACAAGATTGGATATAATAGATCTTTTACAGAACAGTGAAAAAACGGCATTAGAAATAAAAGAAGCATTAGACCGATCTCAATCAACAATTTCAAAACATTTGAACATGCTTGTAGAGAATGATCTTATAACTTTTGAGAAAATAGACAATATAAAGTATTATAAAGTTGAAAATCGTGAAGTGTTTGATCTTATCAAATTTATTAACACAATAGTACTAAATAATAGCAAAAAAAAGCTCAAAAATATTCAAGATGCTGATATTCGCGATATTTTATCTCCATAAGGGCAAAATCAAATGTCTTACACATTGATAATTATGACTGCTTAAAATAAAAGTGATTAAAAGATGGATCAAGTAAAAATTCTCTTAATAGGGTTGGATAATAGTGGAAAAACTTCAATATTTAATTGCTTGAAAGGCGTAAAAAATATTTCAGCTTTTAATTCTCCCCAACCCACAAGAGGTGCTGATTGGAAAGATCCCTTTGAAACTATGAATACTAGTTATTTAGTTGTAGATCTCGGTGGTCAAAATGCCTATCGTGCAGAATACTTTGTTGATTTTAATAAATATCTAACGGGAACAAGCAAAATAATATATGTAATCGATATTCAAGACTCAGATCGCTATGATGAAGCTCTTGAATATATGGTTAGAGTGATAAACCAAATAGATAATCAGCGTGAAATTGATTTTTCAATTTTTTTACATAAATTTGATTCAAATTTCGTATTAGATAAAATAGATTTAGATAGGTTAATGAAAAAGATAAGACAGGTGATACGTCCAAATTTCATTTATTCACTACATAAGACATCAATTTATGCAATTTTTGAGAAGACTACAATCACTTAAACAATTTTCGAGGGGAAAAATTAATATTTTATGAAAAAGCTTTATATTATAGAAAAATCAAAACTATGAAAAGATGCCCAAAATTAATAATCGAATTTCACCTCAAAAAGTAAACTTGGGATTATTAGAAATTCTAATCTTATTTTTGGGCCTGTTCCTCATATATTTTACTATTTTTGTTAATTTTTTATTATTTCATAGTATAACTGAAATATTTAGTATAATAATCGCCGGTGGTGTGTTTTTTGTTGGATGGAACTCACGTAAATATATGAAAAACTCCTTTTTCTTAGTTCTTGGAGTTTCTTCTCTTTTCATTGCGATTTTTGACATAATTCATATGCTTTCTTACTCGGGTATGCAGATTTTTATTGGTTTTGACGCAAATCTTCCTACAACTATATGGGTTGTTGCCCGTTATCTTCAAGCGGGATCTCTCTTGATGGGGTTATTTTTTCTGAAAAAGTCAATTAAACCGTTCTATCTTCTTCTCACTTATTTAATTATTTCTGTAATCCTATTTGTTTTAATTTTTTCTAATTACCTTCCTACAAGTTATATTGAAGGCTCTGGATTAACTCAATTTAAAATTATAAGTGAATATATTATTATTCTCATGCTTTTTTTTGGGCTTATTATAATAATTAAAAACAAGACAGAATTTGACAAAAATATTCTCTATTTAATTATTGCTGCCATTGTTATGCTGATGCTAGCTGAAATATCATTTACATTCTATGTTGATGATTATAGTTTTTCTAACCTTATAGGGCACCTCTTTAGAATACTGGCATTTTATCTCCTATATAAATCTATTATTCAAATTGGAATCGAAAAACCATTTGATTTATTATTTAGAAAAATTAAGAGAAGTGAATTAGAATTAAGAAACATTATCGATCATTCTGGAGCCGGTATCACAATGTTAGATGAAAATGGGATATATTTGATGGTAAATGAAAAAGCTGCGAGTGATTTTGGGGGTAAACCTGAAGATTTCATTGGCACATCGCTTTATGATGTTTTTCCTAAAAAAATTGCGGATGGATATTTAATCGGTAACCGTGAATTAATTTTAACTGGAATAAATCGTTCTTATCAACGAACATTCGATCTACCAACTGGTAGAAAAACATTTTGGATAACAGAACAACCATTAAAAGACCCAGGGGGGGATAATGGTTCTCTCCTTAGTGTCTTAACAGATATAACCGAGCGTAAGTTAGCAGAAGACGAAATAAAGAAAAGAGAGCACGATTTAGGAGAAAGAGTAAAAGAACTTACATGTCTGTATAATATTTCCAAATTAATTGAAAAAAAAGATATTTCGATAAAACAAGTTCTAGAAGAAACAATATCTTATCTTCCACCAGCTTGGCAATATCCCGAAATTTCTTGTGCAAGAATATTGTACAAGAGTCATAAGATAACAACAGCAAACTTTAGAGAAACTGAATGGGTTCTAAAAGCAAATATTAAGGAATATGAAAACTTTGTTGGAGTTATTGAAATATATTATTTAGAGGAAATGCCAGTATATGATGAAGGACCCTTCCTTAAAGAAGAAAGATTATTGATCAATAGTATATCAGAAATGCTTAGAGCGTTTATCGAACGAAAAAGGGGTGAAGTTGAAATACTTAATTTATCAAAATTTCCTTCTGAAAATCCAAATCCTGTATTGAGAGTAAATAAACAACAAGTAATCTATTCTAATAAAATAGGAAAGAGATTATTCAATATTGAAAAAGATAATCTTATTCCAAAAGTTTTAGAAGATCCTGTTAGTAATGCTTTGACTAACAGGAAAACTGAAGAACTCGAAGTAAGATTAAATAACAAAACTTTTACACTTGCTATTACTCCCGTAGAAAATACTGATTATGTAAATGTTTATGGATTAGATATAACAGAACGTAAAAAAAGTGAAGAAAAGATACTTAATCTATCAAAATTTCCTTCTGAAAATCCAAATCCCGTATTGAGGATAAATAATCAACAAGTAATCTATTCTAATGAAATAGGTAAGATTCTGTTTAATATAAATGAAGAAAATCTTATTCCAAAAGTTTTAGAAGAAACTATTATTAATGTTTTGACAAACAGGAAAATCGAAGAACTTGAAGCGAGGTTAAATGGTAAGACTTTTACCCTAGCCATTACT
>Ga0209976_10000583_pt1 | contig 23379 bp, 29 predicted proteins | sample SumtaG_FD_182806 | JGI IMG/M metagenome (GOLD analysis project Ga0209976, IMG submission 182806) | Deep subsurface microbial communities from Indian Ocean to uncover new lineages of life (NeLLi) - Sumatra_00157 metaG (SPAdes) (version 2) | ecosystem: Environmental > Aquatic > Marine > Oceanic >...
AATGTTTTGCTATATGAGCATTAAGATAACCTTGTTCATAAAAATTAAATGCTTCTTTATCTGGTTTCTTAAATAATTGTTTAAAATGTCTAGGAATTAACATAACTCCAGTATTATAATATTTACCATTCCATTTAGGTAATGTGATATTATATTCTTTACAAGCCTCATATAAAGACTGATTTCTTTGATTTGTAAAAGGCATCTCATTAAATAAAGCTAATTTGTTGGATGGAACAATTTTAAATAAATCTGGACAGTCATTTCTTATTATGACATCAGTATCTAAATATAAAATACGTTCATATTTATTCAAATAATTATAAATGGCCAAAAATTTCTCCCAATGAGGAGTGGAACATTGACTTTCTTTAACTACTATAAAATCTGCACCAATACGTTTTGCATATTGTTCTATTATCGGATGTGTGTATTCAGCTATTTTTTTATAAGTATCGCCAACAGCTATCATTAAAATAAGATTTTTTGACATATTTTTTTCCTTTTTTAACTAAAGTCCAATGAAGAATTACCATAATAACTAGTATTATCAAAATAAAATGTAATTATATCTATTGCATATGCTCCTGTAGATAATGTAGGAGCTGTTCCTGATGGCCACTTTACATTTCCTGGCCATGTTACTAATCTACTTCCACTACTATCTTGAACCAATTTTAATAAAAGATTACCTTTACTTGCAGGATTAGTAAATGTGAAAGTGCAATCATCTGTTAAAGTAGATTTTTGTTTATTACTCAATCCCCAATTTATTGTATCTGCCCCACCAGAATCACCATTATCTGTTTCTATAAATCCAGCAAAACCTGAAAAAGAAACTTCTGTATTTGTAATATCTATTTTAAATGCAGCACAATTTAGATTACTTAAATCTGTAAATGCTAAAGAAGATAATATTACTGTTCCTGTAACTCCATCTGTAAATGCTAAATTGTTTCCAGAAGATTGGTCTATACTTACTGCTGGATCATCTAATTCAAAACGAGAAGCTCTAACAACACCAGTTGTAACTAAATCGTCACTAGTTCCTGTCCAATCTATATGTTCATTAGAAACAAATCCAGATAAATTATCATGATTGATAACAGTTTCGTCTATTGATAATGTAATATAATTTCCACCATCAGTATAAACTATAGGAGATGAAGTTCTTAAAACTCCATCACCATTGGCTGCACCTAAATAATCAGCAGTTGCTCCAGCATCTACTTTTAATTTTTCATCAGTTCCAGCTGCCGTAAATGATTGCCAAGAAGCTCCGCTATATCCTTCAAAAGCAGAACCAGACCAACGAATTGTTCCTGCTGTAGCATCAGCAGAAGTACCTATTCTAAGTCCAGCAGAAAAATAACCTGTTATCCATCTTTTAGATGGAGAACCTAAATTTATATTTGCATCATTAGCAGGTAATAAATTGGTATTGATTGCTGTTGAAGATAAATTTTCAAGTGTAACTTTAGCGATTGAAGATAATATAATTGACCCAGTAACACCATCATTAAAAATTAAGTTTCCACCAGAGCTTTGGTCTATACTAACATCAGGACTATCTAATTCTATTCTAGTAAATCTACCAAATCCTGTAGTTATTAAATCATTACTAGTGTTTTTCCAATTTATATGTTCATCGGCTACAAAATCTGTAAAAGAATCATGACTAAGATTATAAATATTAGAAGGTGAAGATATAGTTAAATCATTGAAAGTAACAGTATCTCCTGTTTTTAATGCTTGATTTATACCATCAAGATAAGCCCATTCATTTGTATCTAAAGTAGTTCCACCAATTTTAAAAGCTGTAGCTGTTACATTACCAGTAGTATCAAAATCACCAGAACCTAAATCAATATCATCATTATCATAATAAGGTTTTAATGTTGTAGTTCCTGAAAGTCTATCCCATAAATTTTCAACTCCAAGATATGTTTCTAATGTACTTAAATTAACAGCATCTTTAGGATTTATAGGATCATCTAAATTAATTATTCTATTATGACCTAAATCCAAATTTCCAGTTAATGCTATAGAACCATCTGCTAATAAAACACTACCACTAGCAACATATGTTGAATCTTCATGGTCTAATTCAAAAATATGATTATATATAAAATAATTCTTTAAATTAGTAGCACTACTAGAAGAAGTTATATGATAATCTCCTTCATAAGAACTATCACCAGAATTTCTGATTGTTACATAAATAGAACTACCATATGAACACCATGCCCAATCTTCCTCTGATATTTCTGTACTAGATAAAGCAAGTAAACTGATTACATTATCACCAGGAATTACATAATATGATTTAGCTACAGTTACAGGTGTTGTAGAAGTAGATATTCTTATCCAATATTTAGTTTGATTATTAACTGTTGTTGTTGCCCAATCATCAGGTATAGTCCAAGTAATTCTACCATTACTTTCAAAATTTGAAGTATCATCATCTAAATCATTATCATTTGCTGTCATAGTTGTCCATGCAGAACCATTCCAATATTCAACTACTAAAGTATAATTACTACCTCTTGTTTGCCATTCAAATTTAGCACCTGCAAATGTAGAAGCCTCACCAAAATATAAATAATCATTTGCTGTATCCATTAAACTAAATTCAGTTCCACCCTCTGTTCCAGCTTCTGTTGTATTATCAGTATAACCTGACCCACTATCACCATTATAAAAGAAAACTTTATCAAAACTTGTTGCTGATTCTGAATCTGCTTCACCTTTATTACTAAACAATCTATCATCAAAATATAATTGGTTTAATGAATTATAACTATATGAAGTTGGTGATGTTTTCCATATTGAATAACCTGTCTCCTCTTGTAAATGAGACCAATTAGTATAATTACCTAATGTATTACCTAAACTTACATTTCTTATATATTTTCTATCTATTCCTATATCACTATATAGTTGTGATATTTCATTTACATCAAAATTACCTTGATATGCAAAACCTTCTAATTCTAAAATCATATTATTTAAATCATCTATCTGGTCTTGTCTAGATAAATTTTTATTAACTTTTTTAATATCCATTTTTTATATTAATAAAAGAGGTGTAGTAATTGTAAATAATAAACCTCTTCCTCCTTCTTCTAGCCAATCTTTCTTTATCAAGACTGACCAAATTGTAATACCTATTGTTAATATTATCGTTCTCATAATTAACCAAAACCAAGCACCATTATACCAAGCATATGGTAATGCGGATAACCCCATCATAAAACCACAAACTAACCACTCGTACCAATCTGTATCTACATTTTTATCAAATTCAAAATAAGTAGTCATTGTTCCAAACATACCTAAAAAAGTTAATAGCCAAATCCACCATGGTGCTGTTCCACCTAATAAAGCTAATAATCCTAAAGCAATAACAGGAACACCAAAATCTCTATATTTGGTATTGAATGGTTTACCTATTCCACCCAATCTATACAATATCGCTCCAATAAATGATAAAAATGGTATTAATAAATATTTTAATTTTGTTTTCATTATTAACCTGATTCCTCAATGTCTAATATTTTTTTTACTCTTCCAAAAGATTTTCCGTTACTAATTAAAGAACTTTGTATATTTCCTTTTTTTGTCATTTTAAGTTCATCTTTTTGTTCTTTTAATTCTTTATCAGTCTTTTTTTTAATTTTTTTGTTTACTACTTTATATAAATGGATATTTTTAAAATCTTTGAAATCATTTGTAAATAATTCTTTTAAACCATGATTATATTTCCAAAAATTAGAAATTTTAGCTGAATTATTAGGAAATTTATTTTTTAAATAATTATCATCAGTAAAAAAAAACTTTATTTCTCCATTCTTATTGTATCCTAGTAACATTTTTACTCCTTATAATGTCTTAAAGAAACTAGATAATCTATATTTTCTACCCCTTGACTTCCAATTGTATAAACAGTCTTATAGGGATTTATTTCTTCATCAGCTGTATATGCCGCAATTTCATAGATATACACTTTAATTGAAAGGCTTGTGCTGCCTCCCCCTGAACCAGAACTATAAGAATAAGCATGGACAGTAGCCTTTATTTTTTCACAGCTGACAATGTCAACTGGAAGCAGAATGTGTCCAGAAGCACCTTCTACCTGAGAACTACCCCCACCACCCCTTTGGGCATGGTCAACATAACTCAACAGGGTGGGATCACTTGATGGTCCACCAGAGGTAACCAAAACCCAAGAACTGCCATTATACCATTCTATTTTCCAATCAACATCAACCTCAGTCCATCCATCTGTATATCCATATGCGTAAGCATAAAATTTATAATCTATCTGTTTAATGTCATAAGCACCATCAAATGTATGTTCAGATGTAATAACAGCATTTATGGTGTAATCTCCTGATGATTGTTCTACAAGGTGTGCAGTATTATAATTATCATCTATACCGAGAGCACCAGTTCCACCACCAGTATAATCATGTGATGTTTCTGCCTCTCTAACTATATTTATAAAAGAATCTGCATAATCACTATAATCATATATCATATACGAGGAAGCAGCAAATAATCTAACAGCTGTAAATTGCTCAGCACTCATTTTATCCCAAAAAGCAATAGGATAAAGAGAAACAATAGAATCATATTTATTGTTATTTGAACGATCTCCTGGAGTAAAGGAACTCATTACACCATTAGCTTCATTTCTGGTATAATAATTGTAATTATTATCAAGACAAAAACTCATTATATACTCCCCTGCTCCTCCTTCAGCAGAAACAACATGAAATTCAAAATTTGTTATAAAAGAATAAGCCAGCACACCAATATCTGCTTCTGGATAATTTTCGGTTCCTGGCAAATCTATGTCAGTCCCATAGGTATTATCTCCATTTAATTCAGCAGGAGCAGAAACTCTACCCCCAGAAGATATATTTATAATATCTGGTGTTATTGTCAATACATTTTCACTTGCGTCTTTTACTCTAATTCCATATCCCATATTAAAACATTCCTATTCTTAATTATTTTTTAAAAATATCATATAATTTACTGTTTCTACTCCTTTGTTACCTATACTATAAACTGCTAAACCATCACTTGCACTAGTATCCCAGAGCAGATATGCTGTGGCAGCCCATATTCTAACTTCAGTAACTGTTTCAGGATTACCTGGCAAATCCCATCCAGTCAGAGGGAAAATGGAACAAACTGGATCCCATGTGTTTTGTTGAGTATCAGTCATATTACCAGCGTTCCAAGAAGTCATTACTCCAGTGCTATTATTTTTGGTATAATATGTCTCTGCATCATCTGCATAAATACCTGTCATAAAAGATATTTTAGTGCCAGGGTTGAAAAACCACCAGTCAACATCTATTTGATAATGAAAAGTAACTGGATAAACCATAACTCCAATATCTCCTACAGGAATACCTGCATCTCCAGGTAAATCTATATCAGTTCCATAAGTGTTGTCTCCATTGAGAGAATTTGGCATAATTAAAGCTCCACCTGCGATAATCTTTGAAATGTTAGGCATAAGCAAAGATGAATTTCCAGAAGCATCATAGATTTTCGCTCCATAAACCATATTTATGTTCCCTTCTTTATAGCCACTACATAATCAACTGAAACTACACCATTATCACCAATAGAATATGTCTTTATACTAGTACCTAATTTAGGATCTACAGGTGTTCCAGAAGCAGATGCATCCCTTAATAAATAACAAGTAGCAGCAAACAGTCTGACTGAAGTAAAAGTCTCATCACCCATTTTATCCCAAAAGGCAAGCGGAAAAATTGAGTATATTATATCGAAAGTTGCCTGTTGATTATGTGTCATAGCTCCTGCACTCCAAGATGTCATTGCTCCTGTACTGTCATTTCTAGTATAATAAGTAGCTTCATCATCAGCATAATGAAAACCTCCTGAAAAATTCCCTCCATAAGTCGTATGAAGATAAACACTATTAAAATTAGGTCTACCTGGAACCACAAGAACTACTATATCTCCTGCTGGATAACTACCTTCTCCTGGCAAATCTATATCTATTCCATAGGTATTATCACCTTCAAGAGAATTTGGCATAGATACTTTTCCAGCACTAATTATAGTTCCAACATCTGGTGTCAAAGTAAGTTTATTGTTTGAAGTATCTGTTAGTCTTAATCCATACTCTGCCATTATGCTAATTTCCCCAATTCTACACGTAAATTTGAGCTTTCATCATAAATTTTAATTACTTCATTAGCACCATCTATATAAACTTTGCCTGCAGCTCCCACATTCACAGTTCCTGTAAAAGTTCCAGAAGTTGTTGTTATTACACCTTTAATATTAAAAGTGCTTTCAGATTTATCCCATAAAAGACCTTTAGTACTATCATAATCTCCTATTATTACATCACCAACATCTGCACCACTCAAAATAACATTAAGAATAGTTCCAGCTGCATCATCATAAGCAATTAAATTTGTAGTGTTCATTAAAACTCTAGAACCACTAGATGCTGTTCGTAATGTTGCTCCTGTTACTGTTCCTGCTGTAATTGTACCTAAATTTGCTGTAATAGCACTCAAAGTAGTAACATTTATTGCACCAGCAATGATTGTATTTGTAAAAATAGTTCCTCCATCAATTTTTGTAACATCATCTCCATGAGCCCAACCAGTAGCTATAGCTGCATTTTGTAATTCCCATTCTCCAGCAGTAATCTCGTCATCACCTTCATTAGTAGCTCTATATAATTTATTGTCATCTGTATCTATCCATAAATCACCTGTATTTTCGGCAGTTGGTATAGAAGATCGTCTAAAAGAAGTAATACCACCTCCACTTGAAACTGACTGCCAACCACTTTCATAAACATATAAAGCATTATCATCATCAGTATCTACCCAATAATCTCCATCTTTTTCACCTTCTCCACTCGGTTCACTTGTTTGATAAAAGGTTACAGAAGCGTTACCTCCTGTAATAGTAATATTACCTTTTATTTGTAATCCATTTGTAGGATCATATTTTAAATAATCATTTGTTGTTCCAATAGCAATTCCATATAAATCACTAGAATAACCTAAAAATCCATTTAAATTACCTAATCTTAAATGAGTAGTTAATGTATCCCAAGGTGAACCAGCATGAGTTACTATACTTACATAGGGAGCATTTGATTCTGAAGCAGTCATAAATATTCCACCTTCATTACTGGCACCGAAATTTACAACAGAAGTTCCTTTTTTCCAAACTGGATTATTATTAGTAGAATAAGCTCCCTCTTTATCTCTAGATACTATATAAGTAGGGGCAGAATCAATATTTGTTACTTGAAACCATTCATCGTCTATTCCATCTTTTATTCTTAAAATATCATTTACTGCAAAAGTAGTATCACCACTTATAGTTAAAGTAGAATTATCAAGAGCAGTCATATCAACTTCTAATCTATCTCCATCCATAACTAACAAATTACCACCTATTACAGATATAGTATCTTTTTCAAAAACTGTATTTGTTAATTTTCCTCTAACAGATATATCATTAAATTCAGCACTACCACTATCTAAAATTTGAAATCCAGCTCCTAATTTTCCACTAACAAAATCACCAGATTCAATGCTATTTTTAGTAATTACTATATTACCAACTTTAGCACCATCTACACTAAATTTGGCTATTTCTATTCCATTATTATCATAAAAGAAAGTTCCTTCTCTATTAAATTTACCCAAAACATCTCCATCAATATTTTTAATTAATATAGAATCACTATTTAATTCTAGTGTTCCTTGAGTATTTATAATTTTAAGATTTTCAGATAATTTAATATTACCAATTAAATTGTCAGAAACAATATATCTCAAATTATCTCTTAGAATTTCAATACTATCTTCTTCTAAATTACCATAACCATCACCATATAATTTATATTCTTTAAAATTAATTATATAAGCATCCCAAGGATAATCATCATTTTTATTATTTTTTATTTTAGTAGTGGTACCTGGTTCAGGAACAATTATTTTTGCAATAGTTACTTTATCCTCATGTTCATTAGTTTCTATTTCAATACCATTTAAATATATATTAATATAAAAAACACTATTGTAATTATTAAGTGGTATTGGGAGTGTAGTATCTTCTTCAATTTCAAATATTCTGCCACCTTTTGAACATTTTCCTGCTTTAACTGTAACAGCATCAGAAACAGGATCAGTTGCTTCTACTGTCAATCCATTTATAATAATTGAAGGTATAGTTTGTCTTAATAAATCTTGAACAGCAGTTATTAAATCTGCAATTGCTATATCAGAATAAGCATTAGACATTAAAGGTCTAATAGAAGTTCTCGATAATTGACCACTATATGCTTTGGAAGTAGAATAATTTAATCTTTTAAATATTTGTTCATCTACTAATGTAAATAGATTTTTATAAGTATTTTTAGGCATACTATTATTTAGAGTCTTCCTTGGGTTTTTCTTTTTTATTTTTTTCTTTATCTATTAAATATTCTAATAATGACCTTTGTCCTAAAACTTGAAGGTAAGCACTTTCTAATTGTTTTTCTTGATCTCGTTTTTGTTTTAATTCTTTTTCAAGTTCTTTAATATCCATTTCTTACTCACTTTTCTTTTATTTCTATATTTACATTCCACGCTTTAGATAAAGCTTCAAAAATACTTCCATCAACTTTTGCTTTATATCCTTCTTTAGAACCTAATCTGATAATTGTGCCACAAAATTTACAATTTCTCATATCTGAATATTGGTATTCTAAATAAGGCATAAAACAACCATTAAAATTTGAACCTCTAGCATCTACTTTTCTCATCCAAATCTTTCCTATAAACTTTACATCAGTAAAATTACAATCACGTAATATAGAACCAGAGAGTTGTACAATTTCTCCCTCTTTACCTATTACAGCTCCAGAAAAATTACAAGCTGATAAATCACAATTTACCTTAACTAATCGTATAATTATAGCTCTAGATAAGTCTTCTCCTTTAATTGAAACATCTTTTATAAGTTCCGAAATATCTAATCTGTTTTTAATATACATCTTTATCTTTTTACGCAAATCATGGGTCATAGATTTCATTATTTCTTCCTTACTTTAATCTGGATAATATGCTAAAGTTAAATTGTAATAACCATTTCTGTCATTTATCCCTTCAATAAAATAATTTCTATCTATATCATTATATACATCAGTAACTTTTACTGTATGTCCTATTTGAAGATAAGGAGCATACAAAACATCTACACTTATTTTTGTATGATTTTTATAATATTCTTCAAGAAATGCTTTTGAAATTAAATCTAGCTGAGATTGTGTATATAAAAATTCATCATCTATTCTTATATCTTTATAAACTCTATCTCCTAATTTTTGAAGCAAACCATCATCATCATAAATACTAGTATCATCTTCCATTGTTTGACTTACTCTATCATCAATTTCTCCAGTTATACCACTATCTATTGTGCAACCTCTAAATTGTGTTGAAGTTAAATCAGTATATGTAAATGCATTAGTTCCTATATAAGCTGTTTTCTCTTCTCCAGAATCAGGATCTGTAAAATCTGCTGTAGATACAACTTCAACAGCTTCCTCTCCAGCATTTACTCCTTTAGTTAATTTTGTAGTAGCTATCAATTTACTTTCAGATTTTAAATATATATCATTATAAGCAGAAAATTCTGAAAGAGCTACTACCCAAACTCCATCTCTAAAATCTATTTTTTTAATATCTTCTAATATTAATTTTAAATATCTTGCTTGGAAATTAATTCCTAAATCACTTTCTTCAAAACTGATTGATTCACCTCCATTTAACTGAAAATCTTTAGTTTCACTGCTAATAGCATAATAATTAATGTTATCAGTAGAATATTGTAATGTTAAACTCATATTTATATCATATTTTCTTATTTCATCAGGTCTAAAAAAACCAGCAACTAAATCCATTGCTTGTATTGTATAAATTTGTCCTAAATCAAGAATTGCAAAATTATATCCTGAAGGTGGCTGAGTAAAAAATTCTGTTTGTATCTGACTATCCCATCTACCATCTATTATACTAGCTATATCTGTAACAGGAATCATAACAGTCCAATATTCAAAAGTTGCTGTAACTATTTCTTTTCCTCTAGAAGGAACTAAAGATTTATCTATAAGAAATTCTACAACATCATAATCTATTACTAATTTACCTGTAGAATACATTACAAAATAAGTTGATGTAGATAAACTTTCTATTTTAGAATTTTGTTCAATACCAGGAACATACCATATTCCTCTACCATAATCCATATTATAATCGTAAGCACTAATGGTGTTAGTTAATGTTCCCTGTGAATTATATAAACGAATTGGTTGAGATGCTTCTATACTAGTGTGAGGAAATATTACTTTATAATAATAATAACTGTGAATTTTTGTATAAGTTTCACTACTATAACCATGACAACCTGTTCGTGTAAATGTTCTTGATTTTACCTCTATTTGTACAGGTAGAGCACTCATTCTTTTCATATTATTATCTATAGCAACCCCATTGATATAGACTATCGGTTTTATAGTATCTAAATCAATATAACCTGCTCCACTTATAGTAGTTTTATATACATAATAATTACCAGAATCTCTATCATAACTTAATTCTGTTTGATTAGCTGTTCCTTTATATGATACGTCAGGAGTAATAAAAGCTATATCTTGACCGAACATTATATTTGTAGGAGTTTTATTTTTACCATAAAATAAAATTCTTGTATACAAATCTTCATCTTCAAGATAATTTACATTAGTCATTAAAGCTAAATCATAGTCCTCATTTACTTTCTGAGATAAATAGGAAGCCCATATTTTATTATCCCCTTGAGTTCTTACTATAAAATTAGGAGCTAAATAATTTCTTAATTTATTAATAGCTTCAAATCTATTTGCTACTTCTCTAGAACGAAATGATATTTTATTCAATTCTATTCCAGTTGCTTGTAAAGTTTTGAAAGTATAATTTGTATTACTGATTACCGTAGAAGATGTACCAATATTAGTAGTTAAAATTATTCTACCATATCTTTTATCAAAATAAAAGAATCTTCCAGGAGAAGGAATTGTAAAATCACTATCACTTAAATCTGTTTGAACATTACTGTAAGTTAAATACCACACTCGTCCAGGAGAATAAGTTGCTTCATATTCTACATAATCACCAGAACTATGAGCTTTAAGAGAATTAGAACCTGAAGTAGGAATACCTGTTAAAGTATTACTAGATTTTCCTGTCCAAGTAAAAGTATCACCATTTATAGAACCTGTACCACTAGTTGAAAAACCACTAGCATCTGTTAGAATTATACTTGTTACTCCTGCCGAAATATTAGCAGATAAAGTAGTTTCTATAGTAATAGTAGAAGAAGTATAATTTGGTGTCATTATATCTTGATTAGTTCCTTCTTCTTCATTAAAAGTAGTTGTTAAATGATTAGTTATTACATCTGAAGCCGAAGATTCTCCAAATAAATATTTACCATAACCATCTACTTCTGTAATTATTTCTTCAAATATATCTTCAATATATTTACCTTTTGTATAATAATGATATTCTCTCGCTATTACATGATAATTATATTTTGTATTTAAAGGACTACCTAATTTCAATTGCCCTTGCTCATATAATATTTCCAATCCATCATATTGAGGGTCGTCTAAACTATTTACTCTATCATAAATTACCACAATAGGTAAAGGATTATCACATAAAGAATCATTAGCAAAATCATATAATTGAGCCAAACTGTCATTAGGAGATGCTAAATAATTTGGAGTTAAAGTTTCGTTTTCTACTTTAACTTTAGTTCCTTCTATCACTAAATCTATATCTAAACTCTGTAATACAGAAATATAATCAAGACAGCTTATACTAATAGTTCTTGTTGTAGCAGTTTTTCCTATAGAACGTTGAGTAACTAAACCATAAAATCTTTTCCAGTTTGTTGTATCTCCCCCATAATTTTCTATTAATTCTACTGTATCTCCCACATCTATTTGATTAATTCCACTATTACTAAATCTACCATCATCATTATTTAAAGTGAAAGTAGCAGAAGCAGCACCAAAATTTTTATCAGTAGAATCATTCCAATCCAAAAGATAAGAAGAAAAATCAGTACTATCAATCTTAAATGTAAATGTGATTTTAATATCTTGATTGTCTATTTGATTTTGTATAGTTGAGGTTAATGTTTTTGCCATAATTTTATTTCTTCTGAAGTTAATTTAACTTCATATTTTTTTTCACATATTACACATAATAATTCAATACAGTTTAATCCTTTATTAATAATAAATTTACCTATGTTATCATTACCACATTTACAAGTAAGTTTAAATTTAATAGTAAGTCTAGTATCTTGTTTTTGTTCCATTATTCCATTCTCTCAAATACTGCTTCTAAATCTTCTGTATCTTCTATACCTACTAACCAAATTCTTCTAACATTAAGAAATCTTCCTATATATTCATCTGAATTGTGGTCTACAATTTTTACTTTAGTTCCTGCATCTATATATGCTTGTATTTTTGCTCTTAAATTATTATAATCTGAATCTGTTAATTCAAGCCAAAGAAGTCTTATAGGTTCTTTTACAGATTTAGTTTCAGGATTGACAAAAGCATTACTACCATCTGCTAATTTTGTTTTTGTTTGAGTACTGATTACATTTATATCTAAATCATCATTAGGGCGATAAATAGTTCCATCAGCATCCCATTGGTCTCCTGAAGCTTCTATATATATACTCCAAGATTGTCTTTCTGCCATTATACTAATCCTCTTCGTGCATGTAGACTGTATTGGTCTTCTATATTACGTTTTTCAGCAAAATATGCTGATCCAGGTAATAGATATGTTTCCATTGTATTTTTTAATTCTACTAAATTTCTATTTACTATATCTAATTTTTTATTTGTAACATTTATTCTACTTGTTATTTGGAGAGTTCTTTGAGATTCTGTTACCTCTGTTTTAGATTTCATTTTTCCCATTAACGAACTACCCATCATTAAAGCCATACCTGCAATCTGTCCCCATCCAGGAATCATCATTAAAGCTCCTCCAACTCCACCCATTATACCACCTGCTACACCACCACCACCACCAGCACCTGCTATAGCTCCCATTGCAGCAGACATTCCATATTGCATAAGTCCAGGTCCTTTTTCTTTATCTCCAGCAGCACCCCCACCTGCAGTTCCAGCTTTAGCACCTGTTACTAAAGCTGCTTTTAATTTTGCAGCAGCTATATCTCCTCCAGTAACAAAAGCAATATATATTTTAGATTGTACCCCACCTAAAGCACCCATTATCCCTGCAGCCATTCCTCCACCTTGAGCAAAAACACCAGTAGCTGCTAATACTCTAGTTAATTGACCAGCAAACATATCAGCAAAAATATCACTCATACTTTTACTTAAATCCTTAAAAGCTTCTTTCAGTGAGGATTCTCCTTTTAATATACCAGCTAATGCATTTTGAAAAGCACCTTGAAGCTGACCACTAAATTTAATAGCTTCAGCATTAATAGCTTTTTGAAGCTTTAACATTTGTTTAACTATATCTTCTTGATTTTTTAATTGGTCTTTTTGAGCTATCATCTTATCTAACTTATCTTGTTCTATTTGGACTTGACTAAAACCAAACATTGTTAATTTTTCAGATTCTAATAATTGATATGCTAAAGATGCTTTCATCATAATATATAAAGCAGCCATTTTTTCAGTTTCTGATACGTTTACTTTTGTTTGTCCACTTAACTTTTCCATAAGTCCTGTAGCTGTTGTTACACCTTTTTGCCATTTAATCATTTCAAAAGTAACTTCTTCTGTTCTATTTAAGAATTTTTTAGCTTCACTTTCTGCCATTCCCAAATCCACAACTAACATTTTCATCATTTTAACTACATCTCCTCCAGCTTTAGCTTGTTCAAATGGACCAAGAAAATCTTTTTTGAAAGATGTTTCTACTGGTAATTCAGTTCCAGGAGCAGTTATAGATCCAGGTTGAGTTTCAAAATATTTTTTAGCATATATTTCACCCATTTTTTTTGTAGGACTTTCAATTGTTGCTTTACCAGAAACTACATCTTTAGCTTTAGCCAGAGATTCAAAAATTCTTCTCATAGTAATACCGAAAAACATAGCTCTTGGTATTAAATTATTTTCCATATAATCATTAATAGTTTTTAAAGCATCTACAAAATTAGCTGCTCCAGTAACACCCATAACAAAAGCTTCTATAGTAACTTGTTTTAATTCCCTAAATCTTTTAAGTTGTCTATCTATGGTATTCATTTGTAACTCGAACAATTCATTAAGTTTTTTCATTCTTTCACCTAAAGGTAAGTTCTGTAATCTTTCTAATTCTTCAACTACTTTACCCAAGTTTGCAGCAAAGGAACCTGTAACTCTCATTCCTTTCATACCAAAAATATCATTTAAAACTTTCATTTTTAATGCAGAATCAGCATATTCTACATTAATTTTTCTTAATAATTCTAAATATACATCAAATATTCTTTCGGATTTTAGGTCAATTAATCTACCTAATTCTACTTCCACTCTCTTAATCCTACTGGTCATCATCATAAAGGTTCTACTTAATTGAGCACCAGCAGTTCCACCACGTTGCATAAGAGTATGAGATGCAGCTAAAAGACTCATTAACTCATCCATAGTTAAATTGTAGTTTTTAGCTACTCCAGTAAATCTAGCTAAAGCAGTATTGAATTCATTTAATTCAAAGGCGTTGTGTGCCCATAGAACAGCTATGGTAGATGCTATTTTCTGCATTTTTTCATGAACACCTACAGCACCTTTAATGTTGTTTTTCATTAAATTATAAACATCAGCCATAGTTCTAGCTGTTTGAGTAGAATCTCCCATAACAGCGATCGCTGCTTTTATAGCCAACCCCATACCAGCCAAAGATACTTCAACACCATGACCAGCAGTACCAAATCTATAGTAAGCTTCTGCAATTTTATCTACACTTTCGCCTGTGTCTATAGATAAGTTTCTGATTTTAGTTCTTAATTCTTCAGTAAATTTAGCCATATCTTTAACACCATGAGTTACAGCAAGTGCTCTTGCCATAGCTTTATCAAATTCTTTTAGATGCTGAACACCTTCTCTTATTGTATTTATAAATGCTAAAAAGACATTACGCAAAGCCAACCAAACAGGAATAACTAAGAAAGCTCTTTTAGCAAGTCCAGTAAAACTATGTGATAAATTTTTACTACTAGCTGAAGCTCTTCTCATACTACCATCAACTGCATCAGTTGCTTTTCTTGTTCTCTGTAAAACTCTTTCCATTTTTGCAGCATATTTAGCATCAAATTCTATTATATAACGTAATGTTCTGGTATCCATTATTTGTTAATTCCTTTTGGGTTTGTTGAAAACCCAATAAGATGTTTTTGTTTGTTTTTTATTATCTTGCACTTGTTTTGGTTCTTCTTTCAAACCTCTTTTTTTATTTTTATAATACACATAAGCATCTTCATATATGTCATCTTTTAATACTACTTCATTTACATCACCCATAGCAATATCTATAAAAATATTATGATAAAAATTTAGAAAATTTAGAAAAAATACCTGTAAATGAGTAAAACTGTCATTGTTTTTAAATAATCTTATACTTGTTTCTTTAGCACATGCATACAAGCATTGCCAATAATTATTTTTAGCTAAACCCCTTATAATTTTATCAATGTTTTCCATGATTAAAAAATAGGTATTTCATTTTTAGTTAATAAAGAAGCATGCATAACTACAGTAGTAATTAATGTTTCTTCACTATTTAAAAAACTATCATAAGTATCCCAAGCTTTTATCCATTTATTATTTACCGATTTTTCAGTTATTAAATAAGCTAAATAAGAATAACTATAAACATTAACTTGACATTCAATAGAAGAATCCAATAAGACAGCTTTTCTCATTACAATTTCTTCTTGTTGAGTATTTAATTTTGATATTTCATCTCTATAAGGTTGTAAGTCTTTTTCAGGTTTTTTCTCTTTAATAGCTTTACCTAATTCAAATAACAATTTACTTTTTTGTTCTTCTAATGCATCATAATTTTTATTCATTGCTTCTATATCAATACCACGTTTTTTATATAACTTTATTAAATCTTCCTCTAACAAGAATTTTTCATTTTGTAATAATAGAGTATATTTTTCTATTCTCTTTTCATTAACTTCTTGTTTTTGTTTAAAACTTGGTCTAACAACTTTATATTTAACTTTATCATAATCAAACTCTACTTTGTTATTCATTAACAATTCTTCTATTTTATCAAAATCAATTACTTTTTGAACTTTACTTTTTATTTTTTGTACTTCTTCATTGATTTTTGCCTTATTTTGTTCCATTCTTACCTCCAATAAAAAAAGAGAACCCTACTATTGATTATTAGTAAGGTTCTCTGGTTTTGGTTTTTTGAATTTAAATTGTGATATATTTAATCCCTTTGTATGAGCTTCAATCAGTTTGTGAAGATTTCTTAATTCTTCATAAACAAGTTCTCTTGAAGCTTTTTTAATCGCATCTTTGTTATCTAAAATTTCAAATCTTTTGAGTATTTTTCCAACTAAAGATCTACTGATATAATCAAGTAATTCTTTTAAATACTCATCACTTATATTTAATAATAATAACTTTTCCTTACTCATTACTACCTCCTACGTTATGGAAGGGGAAGTTTCACTCCCCCTTTTGTATCTTACAGAAGACTACTTTGATTTGTTATAAAAGCACTTTCACCTTCAAGCGTTACACCTTTAGAAACATAATCATTAACAGGTGTTCCATCATCAATACCAACAGGTGCTAAATCTCTAAATTTATAACCAATTTTGAAGTTGGTTTTAGTATTGTCTTCATAAATTTTAATTGTTAAACTTAACTCATCACTTAACTCTCTGATATCAATTATAGGATAATCAGTTCCAGCTTTTCCTCTTAATACTTCTTCAACATCATAATCTTCTAAAATTCTTCCTAAAGTAACTCTATTTGTAATATCTCTGATTCCTCTAGCTACAACATGTTTATTACCAATTTCTCTAACATCTAATCTATCAAAAGTACTATCTATACCTACAGTTTGTAATCTGTAAACTTGATTAGTAGTTTCTAAGAAAATACTAACACAATCTGCTTGTATTCCTGCTACATCAACATCATTTTTAAGAAAAACTGTTTCATTACTCATATAAGAACCAGCAGAATACCAAACTCTAATCAAATCTCCAGAATTTGAAGTACCATTGATTGTTAAATTTCCTGCACCATCATAACTCCATTGAGTTCCATGTGTTAATTCAGTTGTTGCTCCTGCTCTACTTCTAGTAACTCTAAATAAATATTTACCACTATTATCAGGATCTGCAACAGGTGTTGGTGCTGAAAGAGAAACTGTTTGATTCGCACCTGCACTGATAGAACTTCTTTTAAAACATAAAAATTTATTTGTTCCTTGCAACATTTTTTCATCTTCACCATTAAGAGTAAAGGATCTTTCAATCAAAGCATCAGGATCTCCAATAGCTAATCCTAAACCAGCTAATCTTAACATAGGATAATACACAGTACCCAAAAATGTTCCATCATCATCTGTTTTATATCCTGCTATATCAACAGCAGAAGATTTAAAATCTGTAAATTCAATAGTATTAACAGCATTGCTTGAATTAGCTAATTTCCTCCAAAAATCCATAGATCCATATTCTAGTTGTCTTAAAGTGACACCAACTCCAGGTGCCATTTTTCTCCAATCAAGTATACCAACTCTACCAACTTCTTCAATCTTATCTCTGTTAAGAGAAATTGCAGCAGTTAATTCCTGCACTCTGTCAATCTCAACTGGATCTAGATCTGCAAATATCGGTATTACTTTAGGTTTGTAATTACTTGTATGTATCATTTAATATTTTCCTCCCTTGAAAATTTTAAAACCTCTCCATTAGGTTATTATCTTGCATGTGTCTTTGTTACACTAGTCCAATTATAAAATTGTACTTTCCAAACAGTTAAAAGCCAATTCACTGTTTTTTCTATATAATTCATTGGAGATATATTTTGTACTCTTTGTTTTACTTTAGATGCATATACAACAGCACCATCTTTTTTTCCTATGAATTTTAATGCTTGTGCATTTTTAGGATACATATCTCCTGATTTTGGTATCATATAATGAGCACCATAATTTACTGCAGCCCAATATGGAGCTAAAACATCTAATTCTTGAATTCTACCAACACCAACACTTTGTCTATTTAGAGTTTCTTCTACATATACTTTAATAGCATTTTCTAAAGTATTCTGTTTAGATTTAGTTTTTTTATTACTTTGAATAACTTGTTTCATATGAAGAGCTGTATCAAAACCTAATTTTTTTAAACCATTTTTTACAGTAATAAACTTGAATTTTATTTCTTTTTCTAAATCTGCAGGTTTTGTACCTACTACTTTTATATTAATTCTCATTAACCTTTTCTCACTCTGACAGAAATATTATGTCTATATTTATCTTTATCATCAACAGTTTCAGTAAAATCAATTCTAGCATCTGTAACAAATTCAGTTATGTTATCTCTGCCATTTGCTGTTAATTCTAAAGTAGTGTTATCACCTGAAACATGACCATGGTCATAGTGGACCCATCCATCTTTTAATTTATTTTTTATATAACCTGCAATATCTAATCTTTGAGCATCACTGCGAGCAAATACATCAATAATAATTAGATATCTATTTTCTAAAGTTTTTGAACCTACTTCTAATCTAACAGTACTAGTATCTGCAAGACGAACACAAACTACAGGTATATTAGTATTTTTAGCATATACTTGTTTAAAAGTCTTACAGATAGTAATATCAGACCAATCACTCGTAAAACTATCTTCTAGATATTTTAATGTGGACAATTCTACATTTCTAGGTTCTCTAAAATAAGAAGTCATTATTTATTCCTTATTCTGCACCAAATTTGTCAATGAAGATAATAACTCTTTCTATATTAGTCCAATCCAATACTTTTAAATTTTGTATTCTGACTGGTTTAGCTAAAGGTGGACCAGGAATCATTCTTTCACTTGTTATTGCACTTACACCCCTAATCACTCGAACATGATTAACATCTTCAATTGTTACACTTGCAGTGTTACCACTAGTTACTATGTACCAACCTGAAACATAAATAACTCCAGTATATTGAAAACCTGAATTGTCTATTTCTATAAGATGTGCTATTGCTCTACTCATTTTATCCCTTCCTTACAACAACCACACGCACCATATTGTATGGTCGTTTAGTTATTGTTGTTTTATTATTTCCACCTTTGAATGTTTGATATTCTATGCTGTCTATTTCTATTTTGTTCGCATTTTCAAAGGCTGTTCTCCATCTACCTTCACAAATTATTTCTTTAGCTCCACTTTGATGTAATCCGTATTGTTTATAAAATGCAGCTTCAGAAGTAAGTTCTCTAACATAAGCTTTGACAACTAAAGGATTTAAATTACTAAAAATATAATTCTTTTCATAAGGATCGAAATCATCCCCTGCAGTTTTAGTTGCAAAGTAGAGATATATTTTAGTAGAATGTTCTTTATTTTTTAATAATTTGTCTATAAACCCTATTTTTCTTAGTTTACTCATTTATTCTTTCCCAATGACACTTTACTTCTGGTGGCGAACCTTTACATACAAGTTTCCACTTACCAAAGGTGTCTTCATCATCTATTACAATTTTAACTTTATTGTATAGAAACATAAAGAAATATTTACCAAATTTAATTCTGAAATATTTAAATCCACATAAAAATCCTGCTATTTTTATGAGATACCTATATTTAACAAAAAATCTTTAATTTTTTCAACCCACTCATCTACCATATTTACTTTTTCTCTTATTGTATCAACAATATCTTCAAATTTTTCACTAGAAATAACAGGATAAAGTAAATCAACAATTAATGTTAAAATTTCTTTTACAAGTTTAATTCCAACTTGAAGAATACCCAAAATAGCAACTAAATTTTTTGGCACCCATAATAACAACTTTTTGATAATGTTCATTTTTTTTTCTCCTCCTCTTTTTCTGTTACAGATTTTAACAATTTTTCTCTAATTTCTTGTAGTCTTGTTTCACAACCATGTAAAATTTGTTTTTGTCCTGCAGTTAAGTTTCCATTTTCTATCGTTTTTAAAATGGAAGCAATTTTAACTAATTCATGTATAATGTTACTGAGTTCTTCCTCATTTATTTGTAACATTATTTTTTATTTCCGTTCTTTTTTGTCCAATATATGTTTCTCATTCCAACTACAAATAAACCACCCATAGCAGCAAGATGAGCAAAGATTAACCCTCTAATCCATGAGAGAGCATTTAATACTCCACCCATTTCTCTATTTAATGTTGCTATATGTTTAGCATTATCTTTAGCTAAATCCAACCAAGGTTGAAGTTCTTCTATCATTCTTTTTTCTCCTTAAAATATTTATTAATCATCATCTGCATCGAATAATGTAAATTTACCTGTTTCAAGAGATGTATTACTTCCCTTTGTTGCTCTAATATAAAATTCATAATCCCCATCGTTATCATTTTCGCTACTTTGATAAGTATATTCCCAAACTTTATCAGCTTCAGAAACTTGAGTCATAGCTACTCTATCTACTTTATCTGTTCCAGCCGAATCTTCTATAGTAATATTGACACTGGTTGGTGCTTCATTAAAAATAGCAGTAATTTTGATAGTAGAACCCAACCACAAATTTCCTTCTATTTTTATGTCTCTTAATTTTACAAATGCCATATTTGTTCCTTTATATTATATCAAATACTCCATGTACATTTTTCTTAAAGATTGAAATTGTTTTACTTATCTTATCATGCATGTTTATTTCTCTAGGATAATTAAGTGTTATATCTGGTAATCTATATACCTGAATTGGAGGATTAATTAAAATAGATGCAATAACACCTATTAGATTTTTTTCTCTTTCTTCAGGTTCAGGAAATATTGTATCATTTTGAATAATCCATGTTTTATAATTATTTATACTTAAATGAGATATAGCAGATTTAACTTGATTTTGGATTTCTGTAACAGAATAATTAGGATAATAGGTGTAACGAATTTCTATAATGTCACTACTAGTCAAACTAGCACTTACAGTAACTTTATTAGTATCAGAATCATAACTCCATTCTCCTGAACCTAATTCAGCATCATTATGTAATACTGTACTCACAGAAATAACACTGGATTCTGTTAAAGTAAATACAGCTGAAGTAGAATAAATAAATATATCTCCAGGAGACATAGTATGAGAATCATCACCTATAAGATTTCTTACTATAGATTCAATATTTGTTAATGTCACTGCCATTATAATTCCTCGGTTTTATATATTTTCTTTTTAAAAGAATTTGTATTCCTCTTCCTCCTTGGAATCTAAATCCTTTATTTTTAAATATAGATAGAAACTTATTATTTTTTCTCATTTTAATAAATAAATCTATATCAATATTCCATAAAAGAACAGTAAGTAATTTTTGAGCTATATCAGGATTAGAAGCATTAATTTTAACATAATATCTCTTTTTTCCACCCCCAAAACTTTTCCAAACTAATATAACACCTACATAACCTTCTTCATCTGATAAAGTATAAATATGTTCAGAATTTTTTAATAAGTTTTTTAAACTCCTTCCATCTCTAATATATAATCTAGCATTATCTTGAGTATAATAAAAATCTGCATCCTCATTATTATCTAAATAATCTAATAACCAAGGATGTTCTTTTGTTTTAGTTTTTTTAAGACGTTCTACCATTATATTTTTTTTCGTTGTGGGAAGGAAGGTTTTCATTGCCTTCCTTCTATCTATGTCAAACTGTTAAACAGTTCTTTCAAATTTACTAATAGCATAACTATTTTGAGTAGCAATAGCTACTTCTTCATAACCAGTTAAACCAACAGCTAAATAACGAGTAGTACTAACTTGAACAGGGTTGGGAGAAGTAAACACTAATCTCTCAGCTTGATCTCCTGTAGTGGAGATTATTCCACCTAATCTATCAATTTCGTTCATTCTCTTCCTAACAAACAATAAGGGTTTACCAGGTAACTCAGTAATGGTTCCAGCTAAATAACAAAGGTTACTACCTAAAACAGTAGTTGAGCTTCCATCTCTTGTAACTGTTTGTTTAACTCTACGAACAGTAACTCCTAAATCAGCAAAAGCTTCTTTTAAACTGTGATGTTTATCGTCAGTCCAATCCCATAACTTAATATCTTTATCAATTTGAGTTCCAGCAACTAAAACATAATCTTCACTATAATCAATAACTTGGTCAATCATATCAATAAGATGAGCATAATTAAAAGAAAGTTCACCAGATTTTAAATCATTAATATTACCTCTAGCAATAGCAGCAGCATCTAATAAAGTAATAACTCTATAATTTTCTTCAGCATTTAAAGCTCTATTAATCGTTTTATTTTTTCTAGCAAGAACTCTTTCTTTAGCTTTAGCTAAATCAATAATTTTAACATAATATTCTGGTGTAGCAATATCAGCAAAACTTATTTCAACTGGAGTATCAGTAGCAACATTTTCAGTAGTAACAGCACCAGTAGCAGTAATTATATAAACTTTATCAGTTTCCAGTAACACATCAAATTGATAAACGTATTCATTAGGATCAGCACTATCAACATTACATACATCATTTACCAGTAAAGGATATCGTCTACGAGGATCATTAGGTTCACCTATAATTCTAGATATTTCTAGACTATCATATTTCATTTAGAATAATTCCTCCTTGAATTTTAATTTTTTATCTCTCACCTAATGTTATTAGGAAGAGCCTTTTGTATTTTTTGGATCTTTATTTTTTATCGGGATAAGCATAATCTTGAACTTTAGATCTACTTACTTCTTCTGAAGAAGCAGAACCTTTGTCTTTCGAACCTATAGTTAAATCAAGTTTTTTAGCAGCTTCAGGTTTTGCAGCTCTTAACGTAGCATTGTCTCTTTCTAACTTTGCCATCTTAAATTTATTTTCATCAAGAATATCTTCATCTTTCATATCTTTAGTAATTTTTTCACCTAATTCATCTCTACGAGCTTTAATCTTTTTGTCTCTTTCAGCTTTATCAAGTTTAATAACTTTACCATCTAACTCTTTAACTTTAGCATTTGCTTTATCTAAATCTTCTTTAATCTTAATATTGTCAGCTTTTAATTTAGCAATTTCAGCATCTTTAGCTAAATTAAAAGC
>Ga0209976_10000584_pt1 | contig 23377 bp, 18 predicted proteins | sample SumtaG_FD_182806 | JGI IMG/M metagenome (GOLD analysis project Ga0209976, IMG submission 182806) | Deep subsurface microbial communities from Indian Ocean to uncover new lineages of life (NeLLi) - Sumatra_00157 metaG (SPAdes) (version 2) | ecosystem: Environmental > Aquatic > Marine > Oceanic >...
ACGCTTCGGGATGTATCAGCTGAATTAATGAAAATAACTCAAAAGAGTGGAGTTGCAATGGTGTAGCGGTTAATAAAAGCATGCATTCTGAATTTAAGCTTAATTTTCGAGCTAATTCATAATTAAGAGTTTCTCTGTAACTGCCTGTCTTGGCATTGATTAAATATCTCCTTAAATGATGAGCTTCATCAAAAACTACGATATCCCAAGAAATTTCGGATAGCAATTCAATATATTTCTGATTTCTCGCAAATTGAAGTGAGCAAATAATTAAATTATCATAATAAAAGGGATTTTGATACATCTCAGCCATTTTATTACTACCTTTTCGCTTTAATTCCTTTATTTTTTTACCATCATAAATAGTGAAATTGATATTAAACTTATTTAACATCTCAAATTGCCATTGTTTTACGAGTGAAGCAGGAACGATTAATATAATACGTTCTGCAAGACTTCTTGCCATCATTTCTTTGATATATATTCCAGCTTCTATTGTTTTCCCCAACCCAACTTCATCAGCAAGGATAATTCTCGGGAAAAATTCCTCAGATAATCTATGAGTAACATTTATTTGATGTGGCATTAAGGATAGACGAGAATTAGTAATGCACTTAATCTGATAAGAGGTATAATAAGAATGAAAGAGATAAGCCCAATATTTGATTAAGAACTGTCTTGGTGGATCGAATTTATCCTGAGAAATTTTCATAACGATATTAGGTATATACTTAGAATAAACTTCAGATTCAAGAATTTGAGATACTTTTCCGTTTTCCTTTAGAAATTCATAAGAGATTTTCCCATCTTGAATCAAAAAATCTTTAGAATTAATAAGTCCAATTCCTTGTTTGCTTTCAATTTTTTCATTCACTTCAAATATAAAATGAATTAGATCAATAGGATGGATAATCTTTCTAATATTATTTTTGAAAAGGACTTTAAACTTTGAGAAGAATTTTGTGTCAGCATCATCCAATGATTTCGAAGTAGGAATTTCAATTTCTTTTATAATTCTTCCTAAACCTAAATCCAGATTTAGCCTATAAATGACTAGATTTCCCACATTAAATTTTTGCCCTTGACAGTAAATATTAAAACATTTAGAATACTTCGATTCTAATTCTTTTCCACAGAAAGGGCATCTTTGTTTTAAGAGATCTATTTTGGAAACCATTATATTTATATTTTATTTAATATAAAGAAAAGTAAAAATTTTTGTATTTTAAAATAAATTATTATCTTGAAAATGACTGAAGTTGGGATTGAACCATCATACATAGGGAAAAATGAGAATTTAAAATTTATCGCACCATTAGAACTCATTCGAATGAAAGCGCAGTCTGAAAATGAGGAGGATCGCGATATTATTGATAAATTCAATAAGTATATGCAGGAGACTTTTAAAGGCTTTCAGAAAGGGCGAGAAACTAAATTTGGAAATGAAAATAATAATAAGACAGAAACAACTCCAAAATTTTGGCATGACTTTGAAAGAAGAACTAAAGAATTAGGTCTTGATCTCATTGGTTATACACCCATTAACCCAGATTTTGTGTTTTATAATCTGAAGATTTATGGAAAAAATGCAATAATCCTTGGGATGGAAATGAACTGGAATGAAATTAAATCAGCCCCAAGTCTTAATTGTGGAATGGAGGCTTTTCGAGTCTATTATGAACTAGGGGATATAACAATTCAATTGACCGAAAATTTAAAAAATCAAGGTTATAAAAGTGAAGCACATCACCCTTTCGGAGGTAAACTTTTATTCCCACCTCATGCTGTTGACGCGGGATTAGGATTTATGGGAAGAAATGGACTCGTGATCACACCTGAGTTTGGACCTCGGCAAAGATGGGCGATAATTTCAACTGATGCCGATATCCCCTCTCCTCCTCAAAAAGACTTTAAGGCTTTAGAAGAATATTGTAATGATTGTGGTGCTTGTATTAGAGGTTGTAAGGGAGGAGCTGCCTATGAAACACCAATCTATCATGATAACACCCCAACAATAACTCATATCGACCGTACTAAATGTATCAACAGTATAATAAACAACAACTACTGTAGCTATTGTTTAAAGGTATGTCCTCAAGGAGTACCTAAATTTTAAAGAAAAAAATATTATTTAAAGATATACCAAATTACTGAGTTATCTTGATATTTTCTATCCTCACAACCTAAGTTATAGACATATCTTTATTAACTCTTTATTCCTGAACCTACACCTTTTCTTTCAATGGAGAAGATCTAATAAAGATCCAGAAAGTTTGAAATTAGATCCTTCTTCCACTCGCACATTTTTATAAAAATCACATTTAAGACAATTTTGTTGTTTTGCAGCATAAATACCTTGAACGCTACTACCACATAATGTTCCTGCTATAACCCAGCAGGCTCTACCCCAATTTTGCCCATTATGGGTACCATCTAGTTGAGTATTAATTGCTGCGGGACAAGCACCAAATTATCCTGTCTTGGTACCATTTGGTTCTCGACCACATTTTTTTTCTTCCCAACAATTCTTTTTCATTTTCCTTAGCTCATATTCACAGATTTGTATACAATAGGTAGAAAGAAAACTTGTTATGATTTTTCACTTATTTTTGTGGGGTAGACTGGATTTGAAATTTCATTATCACAGTATAATAGTTAGATTCAAATTAAAACAACATTTTTAATTAACAGTACTATAAACTTAATTTTATTGAGATATTATGACTGAAATTGATGATAAATCAACTGATGAAAAAATTACTAGTAAAGCTTCAATAGAATTGCTTAAAAGAGTAAATACTGCCGCAAATTATTGCTATTCATGTAATCGTTGTAATAATGTGTGTCCTACTGCTAATCTTGATATTTTTTACCCACGTAGGCTTATTATGGATCTAACTTTCTCAACTCCAGAAGAAGCTTTGGAAAAAAATGACATATGGAAATGTCTTACTTGCGGTTTATGTTCTGTATACTGTCCTATGACGAAAGAAGAAATCGGAGTTAACTTTACTAAACTTATTAAAGATCTCCGGTCTTTAGCTTCAGAATATCAACCATTACAAGAGGGATTACTAAGTTGTAATCACGAGAGGGTATATTCAAGTTTGCCAAAATTAATGGCTGAGGATAAAATTAAGTTTACAAATAAAACAGGATTTTTAGAAGGAACAGGATTGAAAACTACTGATAAGGGAGAAATTGGCTACTTTATGGGTTGCGTTCCTTTCTTAACAGGCACAGCTCCTTGTGTGGTTGGATGCCCCGCGGGAGTCGATGTTCAAGGCTATATATCGTTAATTTCAGAAGGTAAATATCAGGAATCTATCGATCTTATACGTGATAAAAATCCTTTACCTTATTTATGTGGAAGAATCTGTACCGCACAATGCGCATTAAATTGCAATCGTCAACATTATGATGATCCTGTTGCTATCCGCGAACTAAAGCGATTTGTTTCAGATTGGGAGGCTGAACATCCAAACCAAAGTAAAATAAAACCTGTACCTCAAACAAAAGATAGAATAGCTATCATTGGAGCAGGACCTGGTGGATTATCAGCAGCATACTTTCTCGCAAGAATGGGATATAAACCGACTATATTTGAAAAGGGAGACAAAACAGGTGGAGTTGTTAGATATGGTGTTCCACAATACAGACTTTCTGATAAAGCACTTGACCATGACGTTGAGTTTATCAAGAGCATGGGTGTAGAAATTGTTTTTAACAAAGAATTTGGACCAAATTTCACATTGGATGACATTTGGAGTGATGGATATAAAGCAGTTTTTATTGCTGTAGGATTATATGTTCCAAAGACTCTTAGACTTGATGGGGAGGATTTACCTAATGTCCATGTTGCCCTTGATTTTCTCTTAGAACGAAAATACAAATGCGCTGAAAATCCAGAAGAATTTAAAGGTAAAACATTTGGAATTATCGGAGGGGGAGCCGTTGCTGTCGATTCAGGTGAAACCGCTATACGGTTAGGAGCAACTAAAGCTGATCTTGTCGATATACTTACTGAAGATGCTTTAAAGAATGTACTCAAGGATTTACATGAAGCTGAGCACGAAGTAATGGAATATCATTTTGAAACTTCAACTGCTAACATTACTCAAGAACCTGATGGAAAGTTAGCTTTAAATTGTTATAAGATTGCTTGGGGTGACCCAGATCCCGAAACTGGAAGAAGACCCTTAAATAAAATCGAAGGATCAGAATTTAAAATAGTTGTTGATCATATCGTCATAGCAATTGGCCAGGGGCTTGATCCAGAACCCATTAATGCTGCCACCGATAATAAATTGAAACTTGAAAGAGGTAAAATTGTAGTAGATAACTTAACTTATGAAACAGGAATTCCAGGAGTATTTGCTGGTGGTGATATAATTTATAGTTCATTGATGTGTGCAGTTGATGCCATTGGAGATGGTAGAGAAACAGCTTTCACCATAGACCGATATCTCCGAGGTATTGATTTAAAAGAGGGAAGAATTGTAAAAAGTGATTTAAAACGTTCTACAATACCTAAAAAATATATCTTAACTCAATCGTGTCAAGATATGAATTTCATGCCTGGTGATGAAAGACTTGTTTGTTTTGATGAAATGGAATTAGGTTTTAATGAAGAGCAAGCAAAAAGAGAGGCAAATAGGTGTTTAAACTGTAATTGTTGCTGTAATTCTGACCAAATTCCCGAAGATTTTGAAAAAGCCTTGGATTCTTCAGGAATAATGATTGCTAATTATGGAAACCAAGATAATATGGTATCTTTAAACGCCCCAGATTATTTAGAAATACCCAAAAGTGCAATAGGTATTTTGAATCAAAACGATATTGTACCAGTTATCTTACCCGAAGAAAAATGCTGTGGTCATGATTCCCTATGGCGTGGCGACATTGAGACTTTTAAAACTTTAGCCGAACATAATGTTAATTTATTCAAAGAAGCCGGAGTAAAAACACTTATTTTTAGCTGTGCTGAAGGCTATTATACATGGAAACATGAATACAGAAAACTTTTCAAAGGTAAGGATGAATTTGATTTTGAAATCTATCACATTACTGAATATATTTTAAAGGAAAAACTGTTAGAAGATATAGCATTTCCTAGCTTAGATAAAATTAAAATAACATATCATGATCCTTGTAGGCTTGGGAGAATGAGTAAAGTTTTCGATGCACCAAGAGAAGTATTGAAGCAAATACCTTTCGTTGAGATACTAGAAATGGAATATACAATGCAAGATGCGGAATGTTGTGGTGTATCCGCCTATATTTCTTGTAATGAAGATTCAAAGAAACTGCAGGAGAAAAAAATACTTCAAGCAATAGAAACTGGCGCTGAATACTTAATTACAGCTTGTCCAAAATGCATAGCTCACCTAAATTGTTATCTTAATGAACACAGAGAATTGAAAGATAAAATTAAGGTCATCGATATTGTAAGTTTCCTTGGAAAATTACTTTTTTTGATTTAGTTTATTATTTTATAAATTTAAATAAATATATTAATTTCCCTACAACAATTTTTCTTCATTTTATTATTTATAAAATCACATATGGGGTTTTTAGGGTTAACTTTTAAAATTTTGGTAATTTATTTTAAATTAATATATTCAAATTCAAATATAAAGACTAAATTGAAAAACATGAGTAAAACTAAGGAAATACCAGTTCCTGATGATATTAAAGGATTTACTCAAGTAAGACTTGATGTAAATCTAACTGATGGAAAAATTGAAAAAACAAAACTATCTAATGAATTCTGTCGTGACTGGATTGGTGGTTATGGATTCGGTGCTAAAGTTCTTTGGGATGAATGTCCCGCGGGAGTCGATCCTTTAAGTCCTGAAAATGTTTTCGTATATGCACACGGTCCATTTCCGGGAACAATACTACCTACAAGTTCTAAGTACGGAGTATTTGCTAAATCTCCATTGACAGGTCAGTTTGGTATGGCTATTTCTTCTGGATCTGTTGCTGCTCAGGCTCGTCGTGCTGGCATCAATATGATTGTGGTTAAAGGCAAAGCCCCAGAACCCGTTTATATGGTTGTTGATGATGATGACCATTATCTAGTACCATGTAAAGATAGTGTATGGGGAAAAGGCTGTTGGGAAACAGAAGAAATGTTAAGAGAAGAATTTCAAGACCAACGACTTGGAATAATGACGATAGGACCAGGAGGAGAACGCGCTGGATTTATGGGATGTATAACAAACGATCGCAATAGACAGGCTGGAAGAACTGGAATGGGTGCCGTTATGGGGTCAAAAAACCTTAAAGCTATAGCCTTTAGAGGTACTAAAGGAATTAGTGTGGCTCAACCAGTAGAATTCTTTAAGTTAGCCAAAAAATTAATAAAGGTTGCAAATGGACCCGCTACAGCTAAATATCGTGATTTAGGTACACCAGCAGGAATAACTAGCTATAATAAGCTTGGTATGATGCCCATAAACAATCATCGTGAAGGTACTTGGGATAAAATTGATGACGGGACATTTACGGGTGATATCCTCAATCAAGATTGGGTTGTAAAGAAAGTTGCATGTTCTCAATGCTCGATAGGCTGTGATCATATTACTAAAGTGCCTAAAGATCATCCAAATTGGCCTAATCTCTATTCAAGTATCGATCAAGAGCTTTGTTATAGTTTTGGATCCGCTTGTGGTAATTATGATTGGCCAACTGTGTTTAAATGCGTAGCCTTAACTGATGATCTCGGTATTGATGCGATAAGTGGAGGTGTCACAGCCGCTATGGCTTGCGAATGCTTCGAAGAAGGTCTTATCACGAAGGAAGATTTAGGATATGAACTTCCCTTTGGCTCTACTGTTAATCTTGTGAGATTTACTGAAGAAATGATACTTGGTAAAGGTTTTGCCGGTAAGATTTTTGGAGATGGAACAAGGGAAGCAGGAAAGCGATTAGAAGAAATGGGAAAGAAAAACGCAAGCTACTATGCTATGCATGTTAAAGGTCTGGAAATACCCGCTTTTGATGTACATGGTATGAGTTCTTTTGCTGTTGGGATGAGTGTTTCTGTTCGTGGTGCGTGTCATTTAAGGAATGGTTCATACGGTCTAGATGCTAAGGGTAAATTTGACAGATTTGGTTATGAGAAACCAGTTGAAAGAGGGAAAGCAATAAAAGATGTAGAAGATATCTATGGGATAATTGATTCTTACATTATCTGCAAATTTACTCGAGGAATATACGAAAACGACGCAGAAATGGCAAAAGTTTTTGAATTAGTTACCGGAATCCCCGTAACCGAAGAATCTATGAAACTTCGAGGTGAAGCAATAGTAAATCTTTCAAAATGCTTTAATATTAGAGAAGGTTGGAAGCGAGAAGATGATCATCCTCCAGAGAGATTCTTTAAACAACCTCATACAAGAGGACCCGCTAAAGGTGTTGTTTTAAAGGAGGAAGGATACCAGAAAGTTTTAAGCGGTTATTTTGAGGCTCGTAACTGGGACGCTAAAACAGGAATTCCAACTGATGAAACTTTAAAGTCACTCGGATTAGACTTTGTTATAGGTAAATTAAAACCATCAGGAGGTAAGAAATAAGAGATGTCAAAAACTACTAAAAAAAGAGGCGGAGTCGTCCATCAATTTATAATTGTTGATCCAAATCTGTGTACTGGTTGTGAAACTTGCGAGTCTATATGTTCTTTTGTCCATGATGGAGAATTTAATCCTATAAACACTAGAATTCATAGAGTACGAATTGAACCTATTTTAAACGTTGCGTTAGCATGTCAAAAATGTGATGATGCTCCATGTGTTCGTAGCTGTCCTGAAAAAGCGTTAGAACAAGATAAAGAAACTGGATCCATTATTGTAGATGATGATAAGTGCAATGGATGTGCGTTTTGCATCCGTGCTTGTGACTTTGGAGTATTAAACTTACATATACAATCACAAAAAGCACTTATTTGTGATCTATGTGATACGATGAAAGAAGACTATATCAATCCTGAAAGAGGAGAAAAATATCCCGCATGCATTGATCTTTGTCCTAAAGAAGCAATATCGTTAAAAGATGTTGAGCAGATTGGTGAAGAGAAGCGAATTGATGCGGTCAAACGGCTTTTTGGAGACATTCTTTCGGAATCCCAAGGATAATTCTTAATTTTTTTTATCTTTTTTTATTTTATTCTGTTTTAAGAGTTCTGTCAGGAATATACCTTCTGAAAATTATATATATAGTAATTGGTTAGGAGGTTCAATTATTTTCAGTTTTAGCTTTGCAAATAATCTCTTTATTACAAAACAAAACTATTTTAACAATAAAGTTACAATTTTGGAAACGGGCTTTTCTTTATTCTAAAATAAGTATAAAATCTATAGATCTTGTTTAAATTATAAACCTAATTTTTTTGTTATTTTTTTTTTTAATTTTTTGAAGTCAATCATAAAAATTACCAATAAATTCAATAGAAAAGAGATAAATTAAAATACTTTCTCACCAAAATTTTAAATTATAATCCTAAGGTGAATTAAAAAATGGAAAATATACCAGATAATGTAGCTCTTTATGAGACAGATTTGGTTAAGGATATGATAAGTGCGGTATTAGGAAGAGGCCCCGCACAGGTGATGATGGGTAGCCTTAGAACTGCTCAGGTTTTTTACGGGATGACCGCCTTAACTCAAATCAGTGGATTTTTAGAGCCTAGACTTGATAAAGAAGAAAGAAGAGTGTTAATAATTACAGATGATTTTACTGAGAAATATGCAGGTCAAGTAATTGAAGTGTTAAATTCTATGGAAGCGGAGTCAAAAGTATGGACTGGAGTGAAACCAGAAGGACCTCTCGATACAATCAGAGAGGCTGTAAAAGTATGTGAAGAATTTAAACCAATTGTGATTGTAGCGCTTGGAGGAGGAAGTGTAATGGATTCTGCAAAAGCTATAATGCTTAAATATGAGAAACCAGACGCAAATCTTTATAGAATGATAGGTTTTGGTGGATTGGGGCTGCGTAAGAAGGTGAAGTTTTTAATTGCTATTCCTACGACTTCAGGAACAGGATCTGAGGTTACTAGTGTTGCTATGCTTACGGATACGGATAGAGATCCTCCAAAAAAGCTGGCAGTTGCTCATTCTGAAATAATTCCTGATGTAGCGATTCTACATACCGATTTTGTAAAAGATATGCCACCATTTTTAACTATGGCTTCCGGATTAGATGCATTTGCTCATTCGGTTGGAGCATACGTATCAGCTTGGGGCGGACCTTTATTTGATGCCATCAATATTGCCGCTATAAAAGAAGTCTTGAAATATCTTCCCCGAGCGTATAAATATGGGAGTAGAGATTTAGAGGCTCGCGAAAAGATGCAGTTTGCAGCATTTATGGCTGGATTAGGCTTTGGAAATACTAAAGCCGGGATCGATCATGGTTTAGGTCACAGTTTGGGAAAATTATTTAACATGCATCATGGTTTTAGTGTTGGCTTATTTCTTCCATACACAGTAGCATATACAGCAAAAATTTCAGATAGATGGAAAGATTTATGTCCCGTTTTGGGAGTTGAATCGAAAGGAAAAGAGAGGAAAGTACTGCTTAATGACTTGCTACAAGCAATGAAGGATTTTATACACTCGATAGATGGAGTTGTTTCCATAAAAGAACTAAAAAATCCACCTATTTCAAAGGAAGAGTATATGGATAAGATTGATCTATTAGTTAAGTATGCAGAGTCTGATGTTGTTGATCTTTTAGCCCCCCGTTGGATGAATACGGAGACCTATAAAAAAATATTTGAATACGCTTGGGATGGGAGAGATATTGATTTTTGAACTAAAAAAATTTAATTAAAGAGAGGTAATGAAAAAATGGCAGAAAAATTATATGGATATAATGGGAAAATTGCTTTTATTAATTTAAGCGATAAAAGTTATGAAATCAAAGATCTAGATCCCAACGTAGCAAGAGAATATCTTGGAGGAACTGGATTAAGTGCTAAAATTACGAAAGATTTACTTTCAGAGGAAGATTTCAACCAACTCAAAACAAATCCCTTGTCTGAAATCAACCCGTTAATTTTTGCTACGGGGCCTGTAACTGGAACAATTAGACCTAGTTCAGGAAGGTATTCAGTCACAGGAATATCTCCGCTAACGGGCATATGGGGAGAAGGAACTTCAGGTGGTTTCTTTTGTTTATCTTTACATAGTAGTGGTTATGATGCAATTGTTTTTAGTGGTAAAGCAAGCACCCCAGTCTATTTGTATATAAATGAGGGAAATTTTGAATTTAAAGATGCGAGTAAGATATGGGGAAAAGACTGCTATGAAACTCAAGAATTAATAAAGAAAGAAATTAATCAATCCAATCTAAGAGTTGCTTGTATAGGTCAAGGGGGAGAAAATCTAGTGAAGTATGGGGCAATTATTAATGATGAGGGAAGGGCTGTTGGTAGATGTGGATTGGGTGCACTAATGGGCTCTAAAAATCTAAAAGCTCTTGCGATTCATGGAACGATGAGAATTGAAATTGCTGATAAAGAACTCGGAAAGGAATTAAGAAAACAGGAAGAAATTGCTAAGAAAGGAGGAGATGCAATGGGAGATATAGCTTCACAATTATTTACTTTATATGGCACTAATTTCTATCTCGATCTCGGAATGGTTAATGGTGATACTCCTGGATATTATTTTACTGAGTCAGAATTTCTTGCTGAAAAGTTAACAAGTAAAACATTAAAGGAAGAATATCCAATGTTTAGTTATGGATGCGCAGGGTGTACAAGAAAATGTGGTAAAGCTACAATCATTGAGGTAGACGGTGAGGAAATTGAAGTTGATGGTCCAGAATATGAGTCTGTGGCAGCTTTAGGAACTCTTTGTGGATTATTTGATTCTAAACAGGTTATTTTAGCAAATCATTTATGTAATAAGTACGGTATTGATACAATTTCTTGTGGGGTAAGTATTGCATTCTTAATTTACTTAGTTCAAAATAATCTAGGTACTGATAAAATCAAATCTTATCTAAATGGTATTCAAATAGAAGATATAAATTGGGGAAATGGGGAATTAATCTTAACTTTAATAGAAAGAATAGTTAAAAGAGAAGGAATTGGAAGTGTACTTTCTGAAGGAGTTAGGATTATGGCAGAAAAATTGGAAGTAGACCCAGAATTAGCAGCCCATGTAAAAGGATTAGAGATACCTATGCATGAACCCAGAGCATTTGCTGGACAAGCGTTAAGTTATATGACCGGTTGTGTTGGAGCAGACCATAATAAGTGTGATTGGTATGGAGCTGAATTGGGGAACGCGACCTATGAATCAATAAAAGTTAGACGGAGTAAGGGAAGAAATAATATAAAGGGGAGAGAAAAAGGAATCGCAAATCTTCAAGATCTTAGGGCTGTTGATGATTCGGCTGTGAATTGTAATATGATCCATCTTACACTTGAAGGTATTATTGGATATATCAACGCCGCAACAGGTTTTAACTATGATAAGGATTCTCTAATGAAAGTTGGAGAACGTATCAACAATCTCAAAAGGCTTATCAGTTGTAATTTAGGAATTACAAGGAAAGACGATAGGCTCACAGGTCATATGATGAAAAGCTTACCTTCTGGAAGAATAATGGGCGTAAAACTTGATTTGGAAGAAAATCTAAAGAAATATTACACTAGAAGAGGTTGGGATTGGGAAACAGGAAGACCAACAGAAGAGAAATTGAAGCAATTAAACATATTGAAGTAATCTATTTTTTATTATCTTACTTTTTTTTTTATTCTGATTAAAGACTTGTTTAAAGAAGTTATTACTAAAAATCTAATTTTTAATTCGAAAAATTTTGAAAAGCAACAATTAAGAATGAAATATTTGAATGAAATCTTCAATTTTTACTTTTTCGTCAAAACAAAATATGTAAAATATTGGTTAATTATCAGATTTTAGGTAAATGAAATTGGTTTTCATAAAAATTTAATTTTAAATAACATAAACTATTTACTTTAACATCGAGAATGATCCTAATTTTAAGATATTAGGAAAAAAAATTAGCCTTAAAAACATAGGAGGTTAAATTACCTAAGGTGAACAATATGTCTGGAAAACAGACCAATGAAAAGAAAAAAGACGAAGTTAAGTCTAGAATAGGCGTGTTCGTGTGCCACTGAGGTATTAACATAGCAGGTATATTAGACATTCCAAGGATAGTCGAAGAAATAAACAAAATAGAAGATGCTTGGGCTTATCCGTATATTTCCTTGTGAACTGAGGGTGGTTCTGCTGAAATTAAAGAGAAACATGAAGATGTAAAGTTTAACAGGATTTTAATTGCAGCTTGCACACCCAAGACTCACCAACCCGTATTTCATGCCATCCTTACAGAGATGGGATTACCTCCAAGATACTTGGAATTTGTAAACATTCGAGAGCACTGTTCCTTTGTACATCAGGCTCCAGAAGTACGTGAAAGAGCTACTCTAAAAGCAATTGAGTTAATTAAAGCAGGAATTGCCAGAGCGAGATTATTAGAAGATGTACCAACTAAAACTGTGCCAGTAGAACCCACTGCTCTTGTAATTGGTGGTGGAATCGCGGGATTATCTACAGCTATTGATTTAGGTGACAATGGATTCAAGGTATATTTAGTGGAAAAGAATACAACCATCGGTGGAAGGATGTCCCAACTTGATAGAACCTTTCCAACTGATGATTGTTCCATTTGAATCCTGGGTCCTAAAATGCTTGAAACTAATCGCCATCCGAATATAGAAATCTTATCATACAGTGAAATCACTGAAATTGATGGGTACATTGGTAATTTTGAAGTCAAAGTAAAAAGAAAAGCCCGATTTGTAGATGAGGATAAATGTATAGGTTGCGGCTCATGTACCGATGTGTGTCCCATATACACTAGTAATTATTTCGATGAGCACCTATCTGCAAGAAAAGCAATTGATATTGCCTTTGCTCAAGCAGTACCAGCAGTTTCACAGCTTGATAGAAAGTCTTGTGTTGAATGTTTTGCATGCGTTGATGCTTGTGAGCAGTCAGCTATAGATTTCAGTCAACAGGATAAGATCGTTGATCTTAAAGTTGGTACTATAATAGTTGCTACCGGTTGGGATCTCTACAAAGGTGATGATTACGGATATGGCATATATGATAATGTAATCAATCAAATAGAACTCGAGAGGATCCTTGCTCCTAATGGTCCAACCTATGGTCATTTGAAGCGACCCTCTGATGGTAAGCGTCCTACAAAGGTATTATTCATTAACTGCGTTGGATCAAGAGACATAAATAAAAATGCTTATTGCAGCGTTATTTGTTGTAATTTGTCTCTCAAAAATTCCAAGTTAATTAAATCGGAATATCCTGATTCACAAATTGTATGTACATATATTGACATGCGATGTGCTGGAAAAGGTTACGAAGAATACTACAAAAGATCCAGAGATTCAGGAGTAATATTCGTAAAGGGACTCGTAGGGAGTATATCAGAAGATCCTTTAACAAAAAACCTGACAGTTCAATTTGAACCTGTTGGGACGGATACAGTTGTTACTATGGAAGTTCACATGGTTGTGTTATCACCTGCTTCTCTCCCATCTCAAGGAACAGTAGAAATTGCTAAAATATTAAAAATGGAAAAAAGTACAGATGGTTTCTTAAAAGAATACCATGCTCGACTTGATCCTATTAGCACAAAGACTCCTGGAATCTACATCTGTGGTTCTTCGCAGGGACAAAAAGAGATTGATAAAGCAGTAAGTCAAGCTAGAGGAGCAGCATCAGCAGCTAGTATCCCAATGGGTAAAGGAGAATATACTATGGAACTAATTAGAGCTAAACCCTCAGATGAACGTTGTGCTAAATGCTATATGTGTATAGAAGCTTGTCCATATAAAGCAATTTCAATTAATGAAACGGGAAGCATTGTTGTCGACTTAATTAATTGCCGAGGGTGTGGAACCTGTGCAGGTTTATGTCCTTCAAAAGCAATTGAATTAACTTACTTTAGAGATGACCAATATATGGCATTAGTAGATCAACTATTACCATTGGGGGAATAGAGAGGTAAGCAAAATGGCAGAGGAGAAAGATATTAAAATTATTGTGTACGCTTGTTGGAAATGAGGATATGGTTCTGCAGATATGGCAGGTACTATACGTGCACAGTACCCGGACTCAATTCGAAATGTCTTAGTACCTTGTACTGGTCGTGTGGGATCTGATCTAATTATGCGTGCATTCGGTCGAGGCGCTGATGGTTTAATGATAAATGCTTGATATCCTGGTGAATGTGATTATGAAACTGGAAATTATTATGCATACCGACAAGTTGAATATACCAAAGAAATTTTAAAAACTGTAGGAATGAATCCAGAGCGAATCAAGATAATTTATTGCACCGCAGCTGAAGGTCAAAAATTTCAAAGAGAAGCAACAGAATTCGATAAAACCATACGAAAACTTGGACCAAGTCCGACACGTATCAAAAGCGGCACACCTAAAAAAGCTAAAGCGAAAGTTAAAGCTTAAAAATATAATGTGTTTACTAATGAAGCTGAGTTATAAAAATGAGAACTCATGCTGAAGAAATGGGCGCACCATAAGACACATAAAAAAGTAATTATAAAAAAAATGGAATTTGTAAAAATTTAGTATTTAGTAAGAAATAATTGAAAATTTAGATAGAAAATAGTAATTTAATAGATTAAATTTTAGAGTTGGTAATACATGGATGCAATGTCAGAATATTTGATTAAGAGTGAGGATTTTTCTAAAATCTTAACAACTTTACTTAAAGAAAAAGTCGTTGATAAAATAATCGGGGCTAAGTTGAGGGTAGATAAAAAATCAGGAAATGTTGATCGGTTTACAGTTCAACCAAATTTAGTTGACAAAGAAGAGGATGTTTCAGATTTTCCATTATCACCTTTGATCGCGTTTGGATATGCGAGGACCGATTCTGCTTCAAAATATCTTCATAAATCTGTCGCGGGCGCAATGAATGAGAAAGTAGGGCTTATCGCAAGACCTTGTGATACAAGAGCGATAATTGAACTCGCAAAAATCAGACAAGTGAATATGGACAATCTTTTTATCATTGGAATTGAAGATAGAGGGATGCTTCCCAAGGCAGGACGGGAGATGAGAAAATTAAAGGATGTAGATCCTACGAAGATAATTAAAGAAAAAGTAGGAGACAATGGCCTTATAGTTAAATTAGATGATGGAAGTACAAAAGAACTCAATCTTACTGTTGCTGAAAACTGTTTACGATGTTATCGGAAGATCCCTGTTGTTGCTGATTTATCAATTAGCGATCTCGGAATTCCCATTGATTCAGAGGATATTATTTTAAAGGTTTACTCAGATAAAGGGAATGAGATTCTTGAAAAATCAGGCATTAACAAGAAAGAGCTCCCTGCTAATATCAAAAAAGATCATGAAGATACTTTCAATGGAATAATTGAAAAAGCGAAAGAGAAGCGTATAAAAGATTTGGAAGAATGGGATAAAAAATCTCAAGGAGAAAAAATTGCGGAGCTGCTTAAGTGTACTGCATGCGGAATTTGCATACGTGGATGTCCTGTTTGCTACTGTGTAGACTGTATACTTACTAAGAAGAAAAAGGAAAAAACAATAGATACAGTAACCTACCAATTAACAAGGATAGCTCATGACGCAGATCGTTGTATAGAGTGTGGTAACTGCGACAATAACTGTCCAACTAACTTACCGCTCTCGTTATACTTCCAGTCTCTCAATGAAGCTTTCAAAGAGAAATTTGGATATGAAGCCGGCATGTCTATTGATGATATTCCATTTCGCTCTGGTAAAGCTATATCAGAGATGGAATTAGAAAAAACTTAAACAAAATTTTTTATTTTAATTTTTTTTTAACGATGTAAGAATCGTTTTTTCCCACTATGAGTGCATTAGGTTGTGAATCTCTTTAGTGAGAGAATTTCTAACCCAATGGAAGACGTCTGGTTCAGAAATATCAAGTAAATCATATAGGATTTTAGCAATCTCTAATAAATCAATATAGATCAAAGGAATAAATTTTAGCTTTTCGAAACATAAATTGAATTTTGATTTGCTTTCCAACATATGAAACTGCTGCTTTTACTTTCTTCACATTGATGTTAGGATCCTCTAGTTGAATATGATAATTGATACATGTTTCAGTGATACGCGGAACTACATCTAAAATATCATTGTTATTATCAAGAATTTTAATATCGATATATCCACCTGTATCAACATCCGCATTAATTTGAAGCCCACACCAAGTATTAGGGATAGTATTGATAATAGGGGTTGTGATAATCGAATCTTGATTAGGGTCAATTTGTTCAAATCCTGCAAATCCATCAATTCGTAATGTGGCTAAACAAAAATATCCTTTTCTCCAATCAGTATGTAATCCATCGCTCCCTAAATAGTAAATCCATATCTCGTCTTTAATAATAAAAGGATGATTGGCACCATATATACACCCCCAATCATACGAGCCTTCTTCCGAAGTATTAGGAATTAAAGATTCACCTGGGTCAATTCGTTCCCAGCTCTTATTATCCAGACTTAGGGCCAATTCAGTTGAAACTCTATCCGTTTGAGTATTAAATATCGCCACCAATCCCAAGAATACATTAGTATAAGGAAAAACTACCATACTATATGGTTCAAGATGGGATTCTAATTCTTCCAAAACCACTTCAGGTTTGGTAAAGTGAATAAAATCTGCACTTTCAGACCTTCCCACAACTCGATGAGATTCCCATTTATTTAACTTTTGGAACTTTTTCCACATACGGGTATAAACAACATATTTTGAAAGAAAAATATCAAAAAAGATATTGTTATGAGTATCCCCTATCCAGTATACAATCGAATTTGCAGTTTTAAGTTGATAATTTTTAAATCCTTCAATCTCAATCGGTTCCCCCCAATGTATCCCATCTTCAGACAATGCATAGAAGAATGAATTTTCTTTGTCTAAGTTAAAAATTAGTTTATATCTTTTCTGTGGGTCTTCGGGAAAGGGATCAAAATACATTCCAGCTCCATGAAATCTTTTTGCAATAATATTCGTATCTTTTGAATCCTTATGCGAATAAATCCCTAAATTTGGCTTTTCCCAGTGGATTCCATTTTCTGATTCTGCATAACAAACACCAAAAACGCGATGATCTCTTCCAAATTTAATCGCCATTTTCCTCAATAATTCCCGATATTTCCCAGGTAATTTTTCTTCTTCTGGGGTATCTGAGGTAGAATGATCGACTATAAATGGATTATACCAAAGTCGAAAAGGTTTACCTTTAAACCTCACGGGATCATACCAAACATTTGCATAGAGATTATCAAATCGAACTTCCCATGGTTTATCTTCTCCAAAAAGCGGATTATTGAGATGCTTCTTAATTTTACCCAATTTAATTTGTGCATTTTGGGCATTCTCAATAGTTCGGGGATCTAGCATAAGGAATTTCTGATACATCAACATTTAAATATATTTCATCTCCTTTTAAATTTGTATACAAGTTTAGTAGTGCGTTCTAACAAGTGAATTTCGTCTGAAGTCTTTTCAATAGTTTTTCCATTTATCAATGTCCCTAACTTTGTAAACGTATACATCCGATAATTTTCTCCGTAATCTAATAGCACTACATAACATTGATCATGAGATTCCTTAACTCCACGCTGAGGAAGAGCATCACCAATAGAAACCTTTTTTACGTCTTTTACTCTTAAAACTTTTACGTTCAATGGCTTTTTTTGACGGAATTCCATCTTAGCAAATCTTACGACTTCATTACGAGCCTTTCTTTCTGTTACTTTCATATCGACACTACCTAAAATAATCAATATTACAAGGGCATTAAATAGATCTTTTTCAAAAACACGTTGAATTGATATTAAACAATCATACCAAGCAGATACTAAATTCTGATAGCAATATCACATCCAAAACCTTCAGAGATAGGATACTCTTACTTTTTAATAGATAATAAAATGTTTTTATTAGTTCAATCATTTTCAAAAATTATGACATCACGTTTGACAAATAATCTAGTTGAACTTGAACGAGATCAAGTTTTATCTGAAGTAAAAGAGCGTCTTAATCAAAAGGAAGATCCATTGAAGATATTCGAAGAATGTAAGCGAGGTATGGAAATAGTTGGTGAGAAATACAAAAGCAAAGAATATTTTCTTGCGGAATTAATGCTTTCAGGTGATCTTTTTAAAGAAGTAACGGAGTTAATCGAACCGTTTTTAGGTGGAAAACAAACAGAAGGAGATATAAAAGGTAAGATAGTTCTTGGTACAATCAAAGGAGATATTCATGATTTAGGCAAGGATATTTTTGCTACTCTTCTCAAATTAGAAGGATTTAAGATATATGATTTAGGGGTAGATGTTAATCCAGATATTATCGTTGAGAAGGTAAAGGAAATCCAACCTGACTTTCTTGGATTTTCAGCACTACTTACAATAACCTTTGATCCCATGAAAGAAGTAATTGAAAAATTAGAAGAAGCCGGGCTCCGCGATAGATTGAAAATATTAGTAGGTGGAGGGATCACGACTCCTCTTGTAAAAGATTATATAGGAGCAGATTTTCAAACAACAGATGCTGTGCAAGGAGTTCAATATTGCGTGGAATTAATTAAATCTAAAGTTGTAGTTAAATCACGGGGTGGAATTTAAAAATGAAAGAAGAATATATGACCCCTCAAGAGAGAACAACAGCTGCAATAAACTTGGAAAAGCCAGATCGTGTACCAATTGCTCCCATTGTAGGGATGGACTTACCTGCGACTTATTATGGATGCAATATCGCAGAATTGCATAGAGATCCTATAAAAGCTATTGAGCCAATGGTTAAATTTTTTGATGATTTTGGAGGTTGGGATGGATATTCTACACTTCCCCTTGTTAAAATAGGGTATATCTTAGGAGGATTAAAATTTAAAGCACCGGGACAAGAATTGCCCGATGAACCTGGTTATTTTGGACAGTTTGATGAAGGAGAGTGGATGAAAGTAGAAGATTATAAAACAATTACGGATATTGGCTGGGGTAAATTTGTCGCTAATGAGTATATCTTTCGGATCAGTGGTTGGACTCCTGAAGAAGTGGAAGAAAATAGAAAAAAATATTTTCAGTTCGCTCTGAAAGGTGGTGAAGAATACAATATAAAAAGACAAATGGGAATGAAAACGGGAGCTAATCGTGTTCATCCTTTTTTCCTTCTTTCCCTAAATCGATCTTTGCTTAAATTCACACAAGATCTCTATTATAGACCTGAATTAGTCGAAGGAGCACTTGAAACTATGACAGAGGGTGTAATAAAAAGTACTATAGCACAATGCAAAGCCAACGGTGGTAATGTAGTTTTTATCCCTGAAGAAAGAGCAGAAGCTGCGATCTATCCATTGAAAATTTTTGAACGATTCTGGTGGCCATATACCAAAAGAATAGTAGAAGGTTTATATGAAGAAGGAATTATATCTTGGCTTCATCTTGATCAGTGTTGGGATTTAAATATTCCTTATTTTAAGGAGCTACCAAGAGCTTCATGTATTATAGATCTCGATGGACTTACGGATATATTTAGAGCTAAAGAAATCCTTAAGGATCATTTATGTATTATGAGCGATGTAAGTGCATCTCTATTTTCTATAGGAACAACAGAGCAAGTCGAAACTTACGTTAAAAAACTCATTGATAAACTTGGGGTTGACGGAGGTCATATTTTGAGTTCTGGTTGCGAAGTACCTCCTACTTGTAAACCAGAAAACTTCAAAGCTTTTCTTAAAACAGGTAAAACTTATCAATTATCAAAAGAATAGTACTTTTCAATTTGCTATTCCGGAATTAGAGAAAACTTAAATCTTTATATTTTTTTATTATTTTTAAAACAGAGTTGATAAAAAATGTTAGAACAATCATTTTATACTGTTATGAAAACCCTACTTGGTCCTTTTCTATTTTACGGGTTAATGGCATTAGCTGGAGTAATTTATCTAATTTTAAGCTTAGTGGTAGCTAAGTATATCCATAAGGACGCCATAAAAAGAGGAATTAAAAATAGTGAATTCTGGTTATTGTTAGGATTTTTGCTTAACGTATTAGGCTTGGTACTTTATGTAATTGTTAGGAAAAATTACGACGAGAATAGATCATAGACTTTGAATAAACGAATCCTTATTTTTCATCTTTTCTTTTTTTTTTTCTTTTCTAACTTGTTTTGACACTAATCTTCAAGATCATGATTTTGAAGGCATCCATGGTGTTTCAGAGTTCCATTGCTCCAATAACGCTTCTAGTTCATTGCGAATATTTTTGTGTTGGCTTGAATCCTCTATATTTTGGAGTTCAAAAGGGTCTTCTTCCAAATCAAAGAATAACGTTCTATTATTATTCAACTTGCGGCTTTCGCGATTCATTCTCTTCCCAAATATGTATCTTGGGGTACGTATTGCCGCACCGTGCACTACAGATTCAATAAAGGTGTAATCTTTCGGAAGTTTTTCGGATTTTCCTTGGATGATTGAAGTAAGGTTTTGTCCCTGTACGTGATCGGGTATTTCTATTCCTAATAAATCTAAGAGAGTTGGCATTATGTCTATGAGTGAACCCACCTGTTTTCTAACAACTTTCCCACTTTCAGTTCCTGGAATACGCCATATTAGAGGAATTTTTGTCGCTTCTTGATAAACACGGCCTTTCTGCCACCTACCATGGCTCCCTAGTATGTCTCCGTGGTCTGAAGTGAATATTACAATTGTATCCTCCTCAAGTCCAGCCGCTTCGATATTATTAAGAAGTTTACCGATGGTGTCATCAACCCAAGTTATTGAACCGTAATATAATGCATACAAATGTCTTAAATCAAATTTATCGGAAATCTCGTCTGTAAACGATAAACCAAAGTCATAATACTTTCTATCGTATATGTAACTTTTGAAAACACGCATATCATGTGGCATTTTACCATCCATAAAAGCATTCTTTCGAATCGGCATATCTTCTGGTCGGTACATAGCCTGGTAGCGATCAGGTATATCAAAGTATGGAAGATGTGGTGGTGAGATGTTGTAATAAAGGAAAAAAGGTTGATCTGAGTTCTTTTGTGATTGTAAAAACTCACCCACTTTCTCAGCTTCAAAATCTACAGTGAATCCTTCCGGAATAAACTCAGGTCCTCCGTTTTCCGTAAATTTTTGACCTACGTGCACGTGATAAACTCTTGGTATTAAGTAATAATCAAAACCAACATCGTGCGGCCAGGAATGAATGTGCCACTTACCAATCGCCGCAGTATAGAATCCATTAATCTGCAAGATTTCTGGTAATGTTGGATCTTTAAGGTGAGGTCGACCTCTCCTTGGATACTCGGGCATAATCCAACCTCCATCAGGTGAAAGTGCAACAAAGTTATTAATTTGCCCACAACAAGTACGACTGTACTGTCCAGTGAGTACAATTGATCTCGCAGGCATGCAAACAGGATTATTCGTTACTGCAATATCAAAGCGCATTCCTTCCGAGGCTAACCTGTCGATGTTCGGAGTTTGAATAACCTCATTACCATAACAATGCAATTCAAATGCTCGAAGTTGGTCACACATACAGATAATTACATTGGGTCGACGGGGTGTTGATTTAATACGATTCTCTTTTTTCATTTTTTTAAAAATTCCTTTAATTATCTAATAAAGTATTATAAACCTAACTTAAAAGGTTTAAATTAAGTATCACAATAAAATCTATCAATTTAGTTTTAAATTATTTCTTTTTCACTATTGATCACATTTAATAATTATTTTCCATCGTAGGAGTTTTAGTCTCTTTCATGGATTTCTTGACAACAATCAAGAGCTAATTAAAATTCTCTTAATTCTCAATATATTAGACCTACCAATTAAAAAGAATAACTTGTACTGCCGATAGATGTGCTGAATATGGGAATTATTCTAATAATAATCAAAAATCATTTTTTCTTAAGATATTTGTGGATTACATCAAAATCTGTTAAGTTAAAAGGCTTCAAAATTGCACCTGCTGCTCCTAATTCTCCAGCTTTCTTTTCCACCTCAGCGCCTGGTATGGCAGTTAAGAAAAATACGGGAATCTTCTTTAATTTATTATCCGCTTTCATTCTTTTTAAAATTTCATAACCATTTATATCGGGTAAGAGTATATCAAGTAAAACTAACTTTGGTGTATATCTTTTCAATTCTTTTAGCCCTTTAAACCCACTTAAAATCCCTTTACACGATATTCCTATGGAATCGAAATAACTAGTTAATAAATTTACTGTTTCAGCATCATCTTCGATTAGCAGCAAATCATAGTCAATTACTTCATTTAAATCAAGATCATCACTCTCGGGTTCAAATTTATCTAAATAATCTACGATTTTGTTCTCTAGAATTGAACATTGGTTCAACACGTTTCTAATTATTGAATCCACATTATCACTTAAAGAATCCCCAGATGTTTCAATTATTAATTGTAAATATCCTTTAATTGAGGTTAATGGTTCTTTCAAACTATGAGAAAGACTGGGAAGGTTTAATCCTCTACATTGGATGTAAAATCTTAGTGCTTCTCGAATTAATTTAGAGAGAGTTGAAAAATCATTACTCTTGGCAAAAGTTTGCCATTCTTCTTTAGCATGTTTAGAGATATATAAGGAAATTCTTTCTTTGTCTTGGTTATAATCAGCGATAGTTTTCACCCGTTTATTAATTATGAAAATTCTTCTTTTATTACATATTTATAATTATTTTACATATATAAAAACTTTTTTACACTAATCTTAATAATAAAAAAAAAGGGTAACTTATTTGTAAACTCTAATTTTCTTTTAATTAATTTTTTCTGTCATAATTCTTCATTTTATATTTTGTCAGATAAAATAGTTACTATATTACTATAATCCATAATGTTCTTCTAATGCATAGTTGGGAGAGAAAAAAGGGAAAAATAAATGAATCTTTTCCATTTAGTTATAAATTTAATTTACTCCTAAATATCTACAATCTATCTCATTTCAGAAATTTATGACCAAATCTCCTCACGATTTTGAAAACTTGCGGTGAACATCTTCAATGGATCATCCGTAATTTCAACATTTGGAACCTTTGACCCAGATAGGGTACTAAAATCTTCGGGTACATAAAGAACAAAATCCAAGGGCTTTACTTCACCTTTTGCCACATCAGAAATGTATCTGCTAACCGCTTGGGGGTCTGGTTGAATGGCGCCAGCATATTGTCCTCCATTCTGGGTTAAGTCTGCATAAAATAGAGCATTACTATAAAGACTTGGGAAAGCGATTGAAAACGGAGGACAATATG
>Ga0209976_10000585_pt1 | contig 23374 bp, 14 predicted proteins | sample SumtaG_FD_182806 | JGI IMG/M metagenome (GOLD analysis project Ga0209976, IMG submission 182806) | Deep subsurface microbial communities from Indian Ocean to uncover new lineages of life (NeLLi) - Sumatra_00157 metaG (SPAdes) (version 2) | ecosystem: Environmental > Aquatic > Marine > Oceanic >...
GATGGAAATATATCTAATTTTAATGTATTTGGATGGAATGCCAAAATAAGCGAATCTCCATTTGTTATTAATCCATGATCGAGTTTTTTAACAGAGTTAAGAATAGCTGTTGGACCATTTTTGTCCATACCATTAGTAGGACCAACGCCATTAGATAATTGGACTTTAGATTTTCTTCCATCAGCGGATGCTCCCGTAAATATTCCAAATGCTAAATGAAAAGCTGTAGATAAGATCCCCGGATTAAATTTCCCTCCTCTATAATTAGTTTGCTTTAATATTTCATCGCAATAAAAATTCACAACATCAACAGCAATTTGATCAACATAATCATCATCATTTCCATATTTTGGAACTTTGTTTATGAAAATTTCTCTCCATTCGCTTCCTTTTCTTCCTTGATAAGTGCCCCTATAATTTTTCTTAAGTATTTCGACCAATTCTTCTAATGAGAGAAGTTTGTCATCAAAGACAATCTTTTTTATTACAGCGAGACTATCTGCCACTGTGGCTAAACCTATTAATTGCGCCCCCGTGAAATTATAAATAGCTCCCCCCTGAGTTACATCAAGTCCCTTCTCTAAACAATTTTCAGTAGTCGCAGACAAGAAAGGTTGGGGATTAAGTTCAGAAATGGCGGCATCAAGAACATCCATAGTCAAAACCATATTTTTAATAAAAAATATAGTTTGATCTTTAAATGCCTCCCAGAGATCTTCATAAGAAGTAATCTTTTTATTGCTCTTAACACCATAATCAACCCTAGTAACCATATCAATTCCGTTTGTTAATGCTAATTCTAAACATTTTACAATATTGATTTGGTTTGCGTTAGTTGACCCAAAAGATTTAAATGGATGTTGAGGTTCAACACAACCGATTGCTGCATATTCTCGCGCATCTTCAAGGGTAAATCCAAGTTTTACCAGACTTTTTATCATCACATCATCATTAAATAATGCAACACTGGCTCCCGCTTTTATAGATTCACCAACTTTATATAAAAAATCATCCGGAGTCATTTTATGTATTCGAATAGAAAAAGTTGGCTGAACTGTCTTCAAGTGAGTATAAGCATCCAACATAATATATGATAATTCATTTGTCGCATCTTTTCCATTTCGATCAACACCTCCTATTGTTAAATTTTCCGTAATAGGGGGTCCTTCAGCAGCAACAACACCTTTACTAAGAACATAATTCCATAATGTCGTGAGTTTAATATAAAAACATTCAACAAGGAATTGAACTTCTTCATCTGAAATTTTTGCCTCACTTTTATCCTTTAAATAAAATGGATATAAATCTTGATCAGAACGTCCAACGCTTACAGCAAATCCGCCATCTTCCAGACCACATAATAATTGATTAAAATAAATCAATTGTATTGCCTCTTTAAATGATTCTGGTGGGTTTTCAGAAATATTATGGCAAATTTTAGCAATTTCATAAAGTTCCGATTGACGTTTAGAATTGGACTCACTTTCTGCTTTATTCTTAGCTAAATCTGAAAATCTTTGAATATATTTTTTTACGGCATTACAAATAATAATTGCAGATTGTAAAAATGTAATTTTAGAATTATCATCAGAAAATTCAATAATTTTTTTTTCTGCTTTTCTAATTAAGCCATTTATTCCATACTTTAAAAGGGGCCCATGTCCCGGAAGAAAATGACCAATACCATTAGTTAGTTCTACATCTACAAGAAAAACTAATTTTTCCATAAGATCCCTTAAATCTGAACTTAGATTTTTCTGAAATCTCTCTTGAACAGTATCTTCTTCAAGTTTCCAGTAAGGAATGAGTTCTTCTTCAATATATCTTTTATCTTCATTAGATAATAATAACCGTTGAACTAAGCGACTATCATATGTGTTATAATCTTGTTCGATTGTATCTATACGAACTTCAGGATATAAAGGAGTCCCGACTAATTTTGTTGCTCGATTGCCAACTATGAATTCATTATCCCAAATTTTAATCGTCAAATTTGTTAAAAAATGCTCCATCGCCTTAGCAAATCGAATATTAGGAGACTCTCCTTTTGTTTTTTTATAGGATTCAGTAAATAACTTAGCTCTTTCGATGCATATCTCATGTGGTTGATTAACCACTCTCTCTTTCATTTTTAGGATACGATCTTTATAGCTTGAATATGAAATCTGTTCTAATTGCATATAAATCCCTAATATAATTTTAACTCCTATTGAATTATAATTTGGAAATTAAATTAAAAGTTTTCCAAGTAAAATTGTATAAATAATGAATAATTTTTATTCTATTTAAATCAAATTTTATTGAATTTATAAAATCTCTGCTTATGTTAACATAAATTCTTTTGATATAAATTTTAAAATAATTAGTTCAATACCAAAACTTCTTTAATTATACCTCTTTTAGTCGCATCGCTATTTATTGCTCTCTTAGCATTTAACAAAACAACTTGATACTCTGTATACAAATCTAAAATAAAATCATTATAGGAATTACTTAGCAGCAATTTACAACCTCTCTCATCTAAACGTTTAAACACGCTAAATAGTTTTCTTTGGGATTCTTTTCCAAAATTATCTTTTGTATAACTTGTAAACGATGAAGTTTGAGATAATGGATGATAAGGGGGATCAAAATAGACAAAATCACTTTTTTCTGCATACTTTAAACATATTTCAAATGAACCATGTAAAATATCAACATACTCTAAAGCATTGCTGACAGCTTCGAGATTTTCTTCATCGCAAAATTTAGGGTTTTTATATCTACCAAACGGTACATTAAATTGCCCCTTACTGTTTACTCGGTATAAACCATTATAACAGCATCTATTTAAATAAATGGCTCTAGAAGCTTTTTCAACATCAGATAATTTACTATAAGATTCGGGGGCTCGATCTAAAGCTCGAATTCGGTAATAATAATCTTTTTCATTTTTATGATTTTTTAGTAATTCTATCAATTCTCTTACATTATTTTTTATAACCTTATAACAATTTATTAGATCTTCGTTTATATCTATTAGAATGGTTTTTCTAGGTAATAAATGAAAAAATATTGCCCCGCCACCTACAAAAGGTTCTATATATTCATTAAAATTTTTAGGAAAATATTTTATCATCTGAGGAATTAATTGTCTCTTCCCTCCAGCCCATTTTAAAAAAGGATGAGGTCTGCGATGCTGGGAATTATAATTCTTTTCAGCCATAAGAAAAAAATTTTATCTAAAATCTGTTTGCTTAAATATAATATGGTTCTACCATAAAATATTATTTTGGTTACTCTTTAGTAATTTTAAAGGATATCAAATTCTCAGACGCACAGATTTATTTTTGGAAGAAAAATAATTAAAACTTTTTTAAGAGGAATCGTCTATAAAAGTTGTATTATATTTCTTATCCTTTAAAATATTAAGTTTAAAAATTTAAGTAATATTTAATTTTAAATCTTAAAGTAAATATTAATTTCACATACGAAAAATGGAAAATATCACGAGTAAGAGTTCTAGTGACCAAAAATTCAGAGAATTATTTAATAAACAATTGATTAAGGACGCTACAGAAGAGGAAATTAAAATTGTTTTATCTGGACAGTATGGTAAAGCTCTAGAATTATTGAGAGATTCTGAAGCAACAGGCTTATTTCCTGCTCTAGTAGGTCCGCCAGGAGTAGGAAAGACAATCCTTTGCCGTTATTTTGCCAGTCTAAGAGCAAAAGAAAATAAAGATGCGAGTTTTTACTGGTTGACTATGGATGAATCCATTAGACCAGCAAATTTTATGGGATCGTTTGACCCTGCACTCACTCTAAAATATGGGTTCATGTTAAAAGCCTTTAGCCCCGGTCCATTGTTAAAAGCAATGTTAGAGGGAGGTACGTTCTTAGCTAACGAGATTAATAGGGCAACGGAATATTCTCAAAATACGTTGCTAGAACCTTTAGAGGAGGCATCCATCGGCATACCTCATCTAGGAAGGATAAAAGCAGATCAAGATTTCTTTTTTATTTGTGCTATGAACCCAGAGGAATTATCAGGTACTCATCGCTTATCTGAGGCGTTAAAAGATAGAATTAAAGTATGGATTAAATTAACATATCCAGAAAAGTCTACCGAATTAGATATCATCCGTATAAATCTTCCTGAACATTTTATGATTGAGGAGTCTGAACTTGAATTAATATATTCAATTATTAATGAAACAAGAAAAAATAAAATTGATATTGAAGTGCCAGCTTCTATTAGAGCTGGTATAGCTATAGCAAAACTTTTAGGTAGGAAAAGGTTTCTAGAAGAAAAAGGAGAGATTAAAGACAAGAAATCAATATATGAGTATTTGTCTGATATCTCTAAACATGTATTATTAGGTAGCATAAAACCCAAACCGGGAGTAAAAGTTGAGCATATCATAGACCATATTATCAATAAAACTTTAGGAGGATAATAATTTCGGAGGAAATATATTATCATGGGCATATTCCCAGAAAATCCGTGTGAATATAGTGTAGAATTCATAAGAAAGATGAGAAATCATCCAGATATTGTTCAAATTCCCTCATCACGTCAGGTTATGTCAATTCCCAGATTAATAGTAGCCCGATATTATCGAAAAGGGGCAATAACTCCAAATGATTTTATCGAAGTTAGCACTGTTACATCTTATCCTGGAAATCAAGACATCGCCAAAAAAATAGCCTTTGAAATATTATTTCCTAATTACAAGAAAGATTTAGTTTCATCGTTCTTTCAAGAAGATTTTAATGCTGATAATATATTAGATGATAATTTTTTAACTCCTGAAGATAAATCTTCCTTAGATGAATTTCAAGAATTAATAGATGAAATTGAAATGTCCAAATCCATAGATACTGATTTTCTTCAGAAAATGGAGCAATTTATGGAGGAATTAAACCAGAAAAGGGAAGAAGATCCATTTAAATCAGCTTTAAATTTCTTTTCAGATGATGCCGAATTATATAAAGAAAAAATATCATCCTTAGAGGAATTACTTAACGAAGCTAAAAAGAGATTGGAACAACAAATTAATTCTCTGAATCCTGATGACTTAAAAGCCGCTGAAGCTTTGGATTTAAACGATTTAATTCAAGAACAATCAAAGCGGGCCTGGGAACAAATTACCAGTAAGGCACTTAATAATCAAGATATAACACAGGATTTGAACGAATTAATGAACTCAAATAACTTTGAAGATTTAATCCAAACATTAAAATACTTAAACGAAACCAATGCAATTTCAAAAGACCAAATGCAGCAAATGAAAGATGAACTTCAAAATCAAATAAATAACCTTGATCAATTATTCCAGGCGGCAAAAAATTTAGGAGAAACCCCAAAATTCGATCCAGAAAAAGTTCTAAATCAATCCCTCCAACAATCTTCATTTGACCATAATTTTAATCTGACAAATTCATTAGATCAATATTTTGGTACCAATTTAAGAGCTCAATTACTCGATAAATATGACCAGCTCTCTCAAAACTCTCCTATGAATCTTTCACTTGAAAATTTGACCAAAAACGCTCTCGCTAATAAATCGTGGAATAACCTTTTAAATAAGGCACTTGAAAACGCGATTAAAGACGCGATGACCAAAACAAGAAAATTTGAAGAATTCAAATCTTTAGCTCATCAATTACAGCAGCTGGCAAATTCTTGTGCCAATATGCATTGCAGTCAAAAATTAGAACAACAACTTCCCGATATAATTAAAAAATCCTTAGAATCTTGCAAAAATGCAAATGAATTGAAAAATACCGTGGAATTTTTAAGAAATGTTGGCTTGAACCCGGATGCAGAAGACATAAAGCAAATAGGAAAAAACATCGGGATGAACGATGAAGAAATCTTTGAGTTAATAGAACCGGATTATCAGTTATTAAAGAAATTGATTGATAAAAATCTCGGTGATTTTGAACGATTAAGTAATTTAATGAATCAAATAAAGGACCAAATTAATAAAGATCGGATGAAAGAACTGATCTCTAGCGCTTTGGCTTCTGAAAATAGAGATGCTTTAGGAGCTCTTGGTCATTTTAATTTGGAAGATGCCCTTAAAAGCGCCCAGTTTATCGGAGGAGAAGAGGGTCAAAATAAATTAATACAGTGCCTAGGGGCAGGTAGTGGTGAAAATTTACTAAAACAGTGGTTTACGCATAGAAAAAATTTACCGCCTGTAGTGAAGGAAAAAGTTAAAGAATTAGCAAAAAAAATGCTCATTGAACTTGGGATTTTTTACTCTCGGGCCCGGCTTGGAAGTACAGTTTCAGGACCTATCCCCATTAATGTTGTGAGACCGTTTGCGATTGGTGATGATTTTGAAAATATTGACCTCGAAGAGACTATAAATAATATCTTAGAAAAAGGAAAGAAATTAGAACATATTAATTATGATGATTTTTTCGTGTTTGAAACAGCAAAGGGATTGAGAAGTGTGTGCTTTGAGCTCGATGTTTCCGGAAGCATGACGGGAGATAAATTAGCCCATATGGCAATTTGCGTTACAATGTTAGTGTATTCTTTAAGGAAAGATGAACTTGGCATAACATTCTTTGAATCAGACACTCATGTGTTAAAAGAATTGGGTGATGATAAAGATTTAGAAGAATTAGCTGATGAACTCTTGTCTGTGACTGCTAGAGGAGGTACGAGAGTTCAAAAAGCGCTTGAATGGGCAAGACGTCAGTTTAAAGAAAAATCAAGCGCCCGTGAAAAATTAAATGTTCTCTTTACTGATGCTGAAATTTATGATCTTAAACAAGCAATGGAAGAATTAAGAATATTTCGTTCTATGGGGATTGATTTTGTTTTGGTTGTACCAGAAACATCTTTTAATATAGAGGATGCAAAAAAAATCGTGAAAATAGCAGGTGGACAGCTTTTAACTATAAAAGACTGGAATGAATTTCCCGAATTAATTTCAGATATAATTAACTCAAGATTTTAAAAATAATATGATTAAAATATCTCTATCAGATGTACTTATAGATAAATTTGGCGAAAAACTCTATTCAAAATCAAAAAATTTTCCAAATAATAAAATAAATATTATTCGTTTGAAAGAAGATCCAATTAAGATCAATACCATTATTTTAGACAACGATCGTGAATTCCATTTGGTAATAGATGGGAACAAGGGGGAGATATTCCACGATTGTCCCAGTTTTTTAATCCATTCTGAAAGAGAAAAAAAAATTTGTATCCATTTCGTTAAACTCTTACTCTTAATTAAAAATCATATAGCATTAGAAATACTAAAAGATTTTGAAAGCTATTCACTAACTTCGGAAGATTTCGGTTCTAAAAAGAAAAGTAAAAACTTTTTACTGTTAGCAGATAATTGTTTCGAAATTAATAACTGTGTTGAGGGTTTAAGTTATCTCAATAAAGCTATAATAAATCAATACGAATGTGAAAACATTATTGAAAATTACTTAAATAGAGCGATTGAAAATAATCTCTATCTTGAATTTTTCGAATTTTTAAAGTCCGGGTTTGAAAATGATTTAAATGACTATATTTTACAATTTGATCATTATATCGAAAAAGGTTTTAAGAATTTTCTAAATTCAATTCAAGATTATTCTTTTTTTAACATATTAAGTGTTATCGAGGCTTTAGATTTTATTTCTGAATATTTTGAATTCACATTTATTAATAAGTTCTTTAAGAAATTTAAAAAATTAGTAAGAAGTTCAAACCTTAATGAAAAATATTTTTCCATTTATTTTATTAAGAGGAATTTGGAAAATTTCTCTGAAATAAATCCCTTATTTAAAGAGTTGATCACACCCGAAAGTCTTAAATCTTCTAAAAATGAATTTTTACAATATTTTCTTGATGAAATTGAAAATTTAGCGGTAATTGATAAATTAAAATTAATGAAAAAGCAATTTGAAACCATAAATATACCTAAAGAAAAATTTTATAATGAATACAAAAGATATAAGGAAGAAATTAAAGAATTAGAGAAAAAGGTATATTTAAAAAAATTTTCCTTTTTAAAACTTTTAATAGAAAAATACAATATAATAACCTCCCGGGGAGAGTTTAGGAAAAAAAGAAATACGTATATCGTAAGACATGATGACGAGAATCTTAATAATCCTGTTTATGCTTATATTACTAAATCAATTGGATTTTACGGAATAAATGAATCGACTATAAAATCCACTGATATTGGTATTAACTACTTTATTATTAAAAAATTATTTTCTGATGATCTTAGTTCTCATCCTGATATTTTTTACTATAAAAAGCAATTTTGGGGCGACCTTGAAGTTTATGAGATAAATCCTATCGATGGATTCTCTCTTTTAAGAGATAATAAAGATTATAAATATGATATTGATCAACATTACTCAAATATCAATGATGTTATTATAATAGAATGGGATTTAGCAAATAAACCAAGACAAGGGAGCATTGTGAATGCTTACGGTTCTCAAATTTCCATTCCAGATCAAAATAATCCATTATTTCACGATTTAAAACCATTTGATTTATGTTATTGCCAGAAATCTCCAGTGAAAATTGAAGGGAACATAATAAAGACAGTCAATGTGATTACTAAATGCTCTTTTAAAGATGCAATAAATAGTGTTTCAAAAGGTATGAGCTTTGTTGAGGGATACTATCCCTTATCTCTTGTAAAGGCTGTATTAAATAAGGAAATAAGCCCATTTAAAGCAAATGAAATCGCGATTAATAATCCAAATAAAACTTTTATTCCAAATTATAAACAATTTATTAAAAATTTTAGAGAATTTCTCTTTAATTTTGTAAAAAAAGAAAGGAATTATATATTTGAAGAATTAAAGTCTGACCCTAAAAACAAAGTAAATCAAATTTTAACGTTACTTAATTTAAAAAATGAAACTGTTGGGTTAGAATTATCATACTCTAAGATATTGGAAAAATTATTAGATCAAAAAGTAAATTTAAACGAATTCAAATCAAAATTTTTGACTGAATTACACAATAATATAAAAGAAATCCTAAATGAAAGAAAAATCGGGAGTACTAAAATATTTGATTTAAAGCAATTACGAAATACACAATTCTTTAAATATTCTAATGAAATTCTTAAAATTCGAAATGATGAATTTGAATCTACCGAAATTTTACGATCCAGAAATAACAAAGATGTAATATATGATTTATCAGAAATAAATAAAACATATTACGGTGGAAAGTTTTCAAATATCTTAGATATAGAAAATATGTTAAACGTAAAACAAGAAAAATTCAATAAATTTGCTGAATTGGCCTCGAAATTAAAATTAAAAATAAAAGATTTAGAAACTCTTTAATTCTCTATAATTCTCAAGTTCTAATTTTCCATACACACTATCGTATCCTGGAACAAAGTAATATTTACCAGTTTTAATTTTATCTATTGCGCACATTATTTTATAAGGAATGTTTTTGAAATTACAATTCCCATTCCAAATATTAAATTCTCCATTATTAGATCTTACAATTTTTTGATAAATTGCTAAGTTTTCTTTATTATATTCCGTACCACCACATACTTTCGATATTAAATGTAATAATGGTACAACATATCTCACATTCTTATTTAAAAAAGGTTTTTGGTCTTTTAATTCATACACTCTTGATAATACCCCTTTAGTGATTTTTTTTCCGCAAATAGGACAAACCCTTATATTCTCTTTAGGATGACATGAAAATTCTTTTTTATTTAAATGTCTTTCTGCTCTATGGCCATCCCAGTAATATTTTCCTTCACTTGGCTTGAATTCGTATGTTTTAGTTATTTTATTCCCATGAATCGCCTTCATTAAATCTTCATAGTTAAGTTTTTTTAATTCGAATACCGTTGCTTCACGTCCAATTCTATGAAAACTAGTGGAATGTGCATCTGAATTTGATATAACTGAGATGTTATTTAATTCAGATACATATCGGATCATCCTTGGATCAGCACTTAAACCAGACTCAACAGCATTTATATAATGAATTCCATTACCAAATGCGTGTTTTAGGGATTTAAAATTAGGTATTGATCCTAATACCCCAAAAAAGGGAGTGAAAACATGTGCTGGGATAATTTCGATAAAAAATTCTATACCTTTTAAATCTAAGATAAATTGTTCAGCAGATAAATGTATTTTTGGCCTTCCATCTTCTTTTAAATTTCCAAATCTTGAAAGATAATCTGAAATTTGATGTAAAATGGCAAAATTAGGAATTAAGACAATTAAATGAATTTTCTTTATTTGATATTCTGTTTTCCAAATTAATTCTACTTCAGTTTGTAATATGAACTTCACTTCGGGGATTTCAGGAAGAATATATAACCCTTCTGAATGTTCTTTTAGGTTAGATTTAAGTTCTTTTAACCATAAAGGATGTAGTGCATCTCCTACTCCAACAATATTAATTCCTTTTATTTTACAATTATTTGATATTCGTTGTAATGTAATATTCTTGCTTGATCCTCCTGAAAATCTGCTATGAATATGGAGATCACAGATAACTTGCATTATTTGCGGTATTTTTTAAATAAATCTTATATTTGTTTTGGGGATTATCTATTTAAAACCAGAATAAATCCGAACCTCTTAAAAAATTAGAATAAGTATCTGAATTTTGCTCATTAGTTTAATTTTCAATCTTTTTTTGGTATATCTCAAAGAACTTAGTATAAAATTTTGAATATACTTCGATACATTTTGAATATTCATCTAAATCGATAAACTCGTCATCTGTGTGTTCTAACTTAGGATCTCCAGGACCATACGTAATTGATGGAATTTTATAAGACATTCCAATCAAATTTATAAAAGTAGTTCCTGTTTTCTTTATGATTTTCGGTTTCTTACCCGTAGTCTTATATATTGCCCATCTAAGCGCTCCTATTATTACTTGATCACCTTTTTCTTCAAATCCTTCAATTAGGCTTGAAATATTTTCCTGAATTTGAATTTGTCTTTTTATTTGATTTTCATAGACATTCTTAAAATCTAAAATCTTTTGCCTTAGATTTTTCAAAATGATTTCTGTTTTAATTGATGGAGGAAATCTTATATCAACTTGAATGATACATTCTGAAGGAACAGAATTTGTTAATTTCCCTCCAGAGATAATAGTCAAATTTGGAATAATTTGATTAAAATATTTTAATTTTGATTCTCTTGGACGGTACATTTCATTTAATTGCCAACACACACCTTTTATAACGTTCCAAATTTCTAAGCCAATTTCAATAGCATTAACATATTGCCAGGAACTGGCAACATGACCTGGTTCTGTTAAAACCCTAAAACCAATACATATTCTTCCTTTATATCCAATACAGATCTGATTGATTTTTGTTGGTTCACCAAAAATTGCACAATCCGGTTGAATATCAGATTTTATGAAATTTTCAATACCTATTAGACTATCCTCCTCTCTCACTATACCTGCAAAAATGATTTTTCCCGAATTAATTTGATCAAAACTATAATTGGAAACTGAATATGCCATAGCAGCTAAAGAAGGTTTACAATCTACAGCACCTCTTCCAAATAGTTTTCCTTCCTTCTCAATAACCGGCAACTCGCCAGGGATTGTATCTAGATGTGAAACTAATAATAGTGTAGGCTTTCCGGACCCTTTTTCAGCAATAACATTTCCAACATTATCAAAAGAAACTTTAAAACTATGTTCTTTTAAGTAATTTGCAAGAAACTCTGAAAATTCCTTTTCTTGTCCTGACGGACTATAGATCTCTAAACATTTCTTTAAGAAGTTTTTTGCTTCATTATTCATTAGTTATCACAGTTCCTAGATTATTTTCTAATGCATCAAAAATCGGTGATTTTGTTAAGCCGGAGCAAATAACAACCTTTTTTACATCCAGCTTTAAAGCCTCTAAGGCGGCATAAGCTTTCTTTTTCATGCCCCCCTCTAAATTATCTAAAAGACCCTCTAACTGTACTGAATTGATGTTTTTAATTATCGAATTTTTATCATTAAAATCTCTATAAATCCCCTTAACATCTGTTAAGCTAATCAAAATATCTGCCTTCAACGCTTTAGCAATAAAACTAGCAGCCCGATCTCCATCTACATTTACAATTTCCCCCTCTTTACTTTTGGCGAGAGACCCTATTATAGGTAAATACTTATTTTTTAATAAAAATTCAATAATAGGTGTAGAAACATTAATAACTTTTCCGGAATATTCTCCTCTTTTCATAATTCTCTTTCCATTTATTAGGACTAATATTTTATCTTTTCTCTCCGCCTCAATTACACCCCCATCAATTCCGGAAAATCCGAAAGCATTTATATTATATTTTTGGAGCGCTTCGACTAGACGCTTATTATTAGTCCCTCCTAAGGACATGATAGCCGCTTCTATAGCTTCTTGATCTGTGTATCTCGTAGTGAATCCGGAAGGGGTTTTAAAATATTTAGGCTCTTTATTCATCTTTTTGAGAGTCTCGTTTATTTGAGGCCCTCCCCCATGAACTACTATTAATGTATATTTATTACCATAATTCGAATAGATATTGCTGATGTCTTGAATTACATTTTGAAAATTCTTTGCAATCAAGGCTCCTCCAATCTTAATCACTACGAGCATTTCTATCTCATCAAATCCTTTAATTTTTCATTTATATTTATCCAAGATATAGTTAATAATCTCTGATGCGATATTTATTTTGGTAGCAGTTGCTACCCCCTTAAACTCAGGAGTTCCGTTTACTTCAATTACTTTTAATGCTCCCCGGTCATCCATTATATCTACTCCTACAATCTCACCTTTAATAGCTTCTGAAGCCTTGAGACTTAATTTTCTTATTTCATCTGTAATTTCAATGGGTTTAGCTGAACCTCCAACTGCAATATTGCTCCTAAAATCTTTTTTTGGGTGAAAACGACCCATAGCCGCTACACATTTATCCCCGACGACAAATATTCTTAAGTCAGTGGGCGATTTTAAATTATGTGTTGTTGGGATATATTTTTGGATATAATATATTTTTTGTAAAATATTGCCCATAATTTCACGGGCCTCTAAATTTGCTAGAGCACTATTATAATCGTCTAGTTTTGCAACAAGCCTACCCCAAGAACCGATAATTGGCTTCAAAACGGCGGGATATTTGATCTTGTCTTCAATAGCATCCAAAACTGATTCTTTTTTAAATGCAATGCACGTTTCAGGAGTTGGTATATTCTGCTCCAGTAATTTTAAATTCGTCAGTAGTTTATTCCCGGTTAAATTTAAGCACTCGAAATTATTTATTACATTATAGCCTTTAGACTCTAAAATTGCACAAGAATATAATCCCCTTAAGTAAGAAAGAGATCTCTCTAAAATTACATCAAAATTATCGTCTAAATCTTTTTTCTTAGATAATTTAAAGTAAATTTTTTGATTGTTTAATAATTTATAATTAACTTGATTTTTTTCCATCTCACTAATTAACTGCTTAATTTCCCATGTTATTCTGTGAAAAATTATTCCAATTTTCAAATTAAACAACTGTTTGGTTTAAACCTTTAAAGATAATGAATTTAAGAATAATAAATTTTTAAAGGTTTTTCTAAAATATGAATAAGTTTAGCCTATAAATAGCAAATTTTTAGCTCTTTTTTTAAAATTTTTAAACATATTCTTAGCAAAAATTTTTAAAACGTTAGAATTAACTTTTACATAGAATATCAAATAAATGAATTTTAAAAAACAGCAGATGAATATGTCATATAAGCATCCATCCAAGGATATTATTGAGAGTAAAGGAAGAATTCTCAGAGGAAAGACCATATGTATGTGTTTAACCGGTTCCGTTGCAGTAATTTCTGCACCAATTATAGCCCGCGAATTGATGCGTCTTGGAGCTGAAGTTATTGCGGTAATGAGTAAAGCTGCAACGGAGTTAATAACGCCAGCTTTAATGCACTGGGCTACAGGAAATCCAGTTATCACTAACTTAACAGGGGCTGTAGAACACATATATTTAGTGGGAGAGCGCCCTAAAGAATTAGGAAAAGCAGACTTAATTCTCGTCTGTCCTGCCACTGCCAATACGATCTCAAAAATCGCGAACGGTATTGACGATACCCCCGTTACTACAGTAATAAGTACGGCATTTGGCAGCGTAACTCCCATCGTGATAGTTCCTGCAATGCATTCTTCAATGATGCAGAGTCCCGTTTTGGAAGATAACATTAAGAAACTTAGAAAATACGGTGTTGATATCTTAGGACCAAGAATTTCGGAAGGAAAGGCAAAAATCGCTAAAATTGATGATATTATCGATCGCGTAGTCGATTTACTAATTTCTAAAAAAGATTTAGAAGGAAAACGCATCTTAATCACTGCAGGACCTACAAGAGAATATATAGATGAAATTAGATTTGTTTCAAATAACTCCTCAGGAAGAATGGGTATTGAAATTGCAAAAGAAGCAGTAGCAAGAGGGGCAGAAATTTTATTAGTAGCCGGTAATTGTTTAGTTAAGATTCCAGATTATCTAAACACAATTAACGTTGTTTCAACAGATGATTTTATAAAAAATATTAAAGATGAGTTAGGTTACAAAGACTATGATTTTTTCATATGTGCTGCGGCAATAAGTGATTATTCCCCAACAGAATGTATTGAGGGAAAAATATCATCTGACAATGTTAAAACATTACAGGTTAATATGAGACTCACCCCGAAGATTATTGATGAGGCTAGGAAAAAGAATCATAAGGTATTTATCGTAGCCTTTAAAGCTGAAACAAATGTCTCAAGAAGTCAGTTAATTGATCGGGCATATAACCGTCTTAAGCGTTCTGACGTAGATTTGATTGTTGCCAATGATGTGGGAAGAGAAGATATTGGATTTGTGAGTAAAGATAATGAAGTTTACATTATAGATAAAGAAAAGCACATTACTCATGTAGAGAGACATTCAAAGCGTTATGTTGCATCCAGAATTTTAGATGTTGCTTTAGAAAATTACAGAATAAAGGGAATCTGATAAAATAAAATGTAAACTGTTTAAAAAATAATTTTTAACTTCATTTCTTTTAAATTTTTACTTTAGATAAAAAAATTTAAATAATAAATCAGTTTCTCTAAGAATTGAAATAAAAAGAAGGCATTCGAACTTAGAAATATTAGAGATTATGTTACAATTATAGTTCTAAGTAAATATCTTCTTATTTATATATAAAAACGCACATAAATAGATAGCATTAAGATTTAGATAATTAAGAAAATTACAAAAAAGAGTGTTTAAAATTACCTCCAGAAATGAGAAATCTACGATTAAACAAGGAACAATAGCGGAATTTATGCGTAAGCGAACCCAGCTAGTAGGATTCGAATTCGGTTACTGGAAGCATACTCAGTATTGTAGTGAATTTTTAGACAATGCGCTAGATGCGATTGAATCCTTTCAATGGGAAGAACTCAAAAATCCAAATTCAAAACTCAAGTTCACATTAGACCAAGAATTATCCTTAGAAAATCTTTCAATACTCCAAAAAGAAACGGAAGATGGGACAACATTCAAACCTTTAGATGATGAGGCAAAGCATACTTTAATGAAAGAATTTGGTCTAGAACCCAGTGAATCTGAAAATATAGAAGTTCAGTTAGAAAAAGAGGATGAGAGTGCAAAATCTGGAGAAATAACTGATAAGGCTGAAATTGAAGTAGAAGAGGAAGTAAAAAAAATTATTGTCGATATGGAAGAAATTATTAAACCTGTAGAAGCTATTATTGATGATGAACCTTTTGTAATAATGCGTATAAGTGAAACCGAAGCAGCTTCTTTTTTAACTTCGGAATTAAGCCAAAAGAACGTAATGAGTTATACTTTCGAAATTTTTGATAATGGAACAGGGATGTCAAAAGTAGATTTAAAAAAGTTTGGAAAATATCTTGCCTCTAGTAAAAGTACGCAACTAAAACAAACAAGGGGTTCTCAGGGTTTTGGTGCCCCAAGCGCTTTTAGTGACGCTCAAAATACTACGGGTAAACCCATTGTAGCAGTTTCAAAATCAGTAGACAATGTTTATGCGACAGTCTCGGAATTTTCTACTACTTCCAAAAATGAGAAAAAATATTTTATTACTCCCACTGAGGTTGATTGTCCATTCCTCCATGGGACTTATATAAAGCTACATTATTTAAATGTAAAATATGTAAGAGGTTATGTTGACACTTATATAAAAGAAACGGCAATCCTAAATAGTCACGTGACCATTATATTTATTGATCCTTATGACGAAGAGCATATATACCCAAGAAAAGTTTCTTCATTTCCCTTAGAACCTAAATATGCATTACCTCACCCCTCTTCAACTAACATAGGTGATCTTCAAGATTTATTAATTAAAACAGATAATCTTACAATAAATTCATTTTTAAAGGAAAATTTTGTAAGAATAAGTTCTAAAATTGCAAGAGAAATTATTACTTTAGCTGAGAGGGATTTACAGGATAAACTCAAACTGCTTATACTTAGTACGGGATTTGCTGACATTCCAGAAAAAAAAAGTGATGCCTTTCATTTCCTACGGTATGAAAAGAGAGTATTTGGAAGGTCTGAAAAACCCAGAGATAAATTAATAATTTATGAAGTTGTTTCTGATGATGTAAAATCCAAATATTGGGATTTAATTTCAAAATATATTCAATTAATTAAAAATAGGGATAAAATTTATAAACAAATAAGAAAGAACAATGACCGAATTGATAAAGTTGAAACAAAGAAAGCCGAAAAGGCAATTAAGGGTGAAATAAAAAAATTACTAAGTGATATAGACGAAATTATAAAAGAAAAGGATAAACTAAAAGAAAATCTCAATAAATTATTGAAAAATAGCCAAGATGGTTTAATCGAATTAAAAAAACTGAAGAATAGATCTGATTTCGAAGATTTAGTTAATCAAGTTCAACTCTCCAAAGTAAAACCCGAAGAATTAACAAATGATCAATTTAATTCATTGTTTCTCGCGTTTAAGTCAGTAAAATATATGGCACCACCGACGGATACAGCGATTCCAGTTGGAGATAACATCTTGGAAAATACTTTGATCAAAGATCTAGGCTTACGAGTTTCAGAGAATTTGGATGACTTCGATCTACCCGCCGATGAACTTAGTAAATCAATTGATATTTTGCTTAATGATAAAAAAGTCGTGATGTTACAGGAGGATTCAAATGCTTCTGAAGAAATTTTAAACAGTCTTTCTGTAGATTTAGAAGAAGTTATCGATATTAATTCTCAAATTTTGAAGAACATTGATATTAAAGATGACCGTCTAGATTTGGACCAAATAAAACAATCTATATATAAAATTATAGAGAAAGATGAAGTTGAAACTACAGAGACTTATAATATGGTTTTCGAATACTTTTTAGAAAATTATACTAAAGATGATGATTTTATTTCAGCTGAAACAAGAGATCCAACAAGTGGAAAAGGATTGGCTTATGTTGTAGAAGCAGTTTTAACATATTCAAACCGGATCGAAGTCCCAAAACGTTCCAGAGATGTATTATCTCGATTTGTAAATAGAACTCCTAAATTAAGGGATAGTGCTGATTGCGCTATAACAAAAGCAGTTCAATCGGTTAATTGGAAAAATTATAAATTAGATACTTATGATAATAATTTACCTAAAGGACCAATAAAATTATTAGTTAACGTTTCAGGTCCTTTTGTTCATTTAATGTTTAAGTCTCAATCTAAGAATGCTTTAGCTGATGACGAAAGTTTAATAAGAGAAATTAAATTTTGTCTGGAAGCGATAGGACGTAGATTGAGAGTATATATTAATCGAAAAGATACCCTACGTAAAAGTGAAAAACGAGCAAGTTTAATCGAAAAATATATTCCAAAATTTGTTAAAAGTGTGTGTAATATAGCCTCTCATGGGGATGGGATATATAAAAATCAGATTGATGAGGAAGAACTCCAAAATTTGATGACAGAAGCTATAGGTGGTAAGAAAATTCCCACTATCGCCCAAGAACCATTACCAATAAAAGCTGAAACTGAAGTTCTTGAACCTCATGAGGAGAAATTAGAAGTAAAAGAGGAAAAAATAGAAAAGAAAGAAACAATCATAGAAAAAGAACCACCAACCAAAGTAGTACAAATTATTAAAGAAATCCCTACCAAGAAAGAAGTGCCCGATATTGAAACTCTCAATCAATGGACTGTGAAAGAATTAAGGGCATATTGTAATGAAAAGAATATCACAATTCCATCTAAAATAAGAAAAACTGAGATGATTAAGAGGATTCAAGATAATCTTAAGGGAGTACAAAAGTTGATTGTCGAAGAAAAGAAACCTGAAAAAGTTGAATTGGCAGAAATCAAACCTGTTGACCTTGAAAAAATTAAAGCTGCGAAGGCCCGCATGCAAGCTACAATAAGGAAAGTTCCCCCTAAAACTAAACCCAAAGCCCCAGTCTCACCTCCAAAACCAATACAAACCCAATTACCAGTAATTACCACTAAAAGTTTGATCGACGCATTGACAGATGAATGGCAAACTATAAAGCATCTTATTTTCAAAATGAGAATTAAAGATATGATGGATGCGAGATTTTTACAGATCAAATTAAAAGAACTAGAACGGAAAGGAAAAGTTATAGTTGATGTTAAAATAGGCAAAAAACATTGGAAATTAAAATAAAGGGTGTTTATATTATGGCTAAAAAGAAAAAGAGTCAAGAATGGGATTTGACAGCAACAAAAAATTTACTCCAAGAATATCTAAAAAAAGGAAGTGAAAAAAAAGAAATTAAACTTCCAGAAGATACTATAAAAATTGATGATCTAAACAGAAATGAAACTTTAGACAGGATATACAAACTTGTTGATAGTGTAATAGCAAAAATTTATGCAACTGGTAGACCTACAGTTGAATTACCATCTAGATCGAGTTCAAATATTATATGGGATGAAGATAATGATTTATTATTGCTTGGCAGACAAATTATGGAAAAACAATTTCATTCTCTTACTAGCGTTGTAGATATTACTAGATTAATGAGAGTGCTTGATATTGTTGATGAATTGTTAATTAAAGATATTCATGCAACTAAGCGTGAGATTTTCTATACTGACGTTAAACTATTTACAGATCAGAAAAATAGTGATAAAAGCATCGAAGATGTTGCTACAATGTTGTATACAACAAGAACTGCAACTCATATAGTTGCTGCACCAAAAGGTACTTGTGTAGGAAGACTTAGAATAAGAGATAGAAATGATATTATTGATCTTGAAGGATTAGGAAGTGGAGGGTGGACAATATCACCTATGCTTGATAATATTGAAATAATAGAATCAGACGCAGAGTTTATTTTAGTAATTGAAAAAGATGCAGCCATGATGAGATTAGCAGAAGCAAGATTTTGGCGGAAATATCCCTGTATCCTGCTAACAGCACAAGGTGTGGGAAATGTTGCTGTACGGATGTTCTTAAAACGGCTATCGAAGGAATTAAATCTCCCTGTTTTTAGTTTAGTTGATAGTGACCCTTATGGGCATTATATTCATTCGATCTATCTACGTGGGTCGAAGAGATTGAGTTATGAATCTCCTTTTCTTGCTACGCCAAATATAAAGCTACTAGGAGTACTGACAAGAGACTTAGATAAGTATAATATCCCAGAAGAAGTCAGACTACCCATGACTAAAGTAGATATCAAAAGAACGAAAGATATACTTAATGAAGATTTTGTAAAACAAAATAAGGAATGGTATGATGATCTTAATCTTGCTCTTCAATTAAAAATAAAAGCTGAAATTCAAGCATTTTCTTCCCATGGGTTTGAATTTTTAACAGAGACATATCTACCAGAGAAACTAACGACGGGAGATTGGATATAGGAGGTTTTTAGGATGAAACTATTTCAAAAAAAGGATGGTGGCATCGTTCAGTTAATTGGTAAGGAAAAAATGCAAGAATGGCCCGTAGAATTACCTCTTATATTTATTGAATATATTAGAGATAAACAGCTTGGCACATATGGAGATACTAAAGTAGAAAAGGAAATCTCAGCCTATCTTGATGAAATTCTTAAGGATGTGGCTATTCCTCGATTAATATCTGTATTAGGAGGCGATGATCAAGAAGAAATAATTCTAGCCCTTGAACGTATTGAGGAACTTTCAAAAAAGAACACAGAAATGGCAAGACCAATAAAGTCTTATTTGGAAAATTTACTTAAAAATCAAAATCAAAATATTGTAAAACTTGCTCAATCTATTACAGATAATTTTCAAAAGGCAGATCGAAAAAAGGAACTTGCTAAAAAAAGAAGTATAATGCGAGAAAAAGAAAAACAATTTTTAGCGGGAAAAATTAGCGGAGAGGAGTACGCTAAAGCAAGGCGAGAGTATTTAACACTTAAGGATTAACAATTTAAGAATTTCTCTTTTTGATTTTGTTTACTGAATGAAAACTTTTTTTATAAGTATTTGCTCAAGAAAGTATTTCAAATAGGTCCCTTTAATATTAGCTATTTAATAAAATAGTTTTAGATTAAAGGAAAATTAAATTTCTTATGAGTTGGGAAAAAGAAAAAGAGTTATTTTATAACCTAATCATTGAAAATGACATAATTGGATTTTTTAAAGAACCTTTAAAATTAAAATCTGGTAGATTATCTTATTGGTATGTTAATTGGAGAAATATATCCGAAGATATATTTTTACTCGATAAATTGACTGATTATATCATCTCTTTCGTTCAGAGTTTAGGGTTAAAACCAGACTGTTTTTATGGTGTTCCAGAGGGGGCAACAAAATTAGGAATAATTACCCAGTATAAATGGGCTAAAAAACAACCTGATTATAATAAAGGAGTCTATAGTTTATCTATGGGAAGAGCAAAGCCGAAGCAACATGGAGATCCAAAAGATAAATATTATCTGGGTCTTCCAAAGGGGAAAATTATAGTACTTGAAGATACTCTTACAACTGGAGGCTCTTTAATTGAAACAATTGATAATTTACTGTCCTTTAAAGTTAAAATCATAGCTGTAATAGGTTTAACAGATAGAAACGAAATTAGGGATGATGGAAAAAGTGTCGAAGAAGCAATCAAAGAAAAAAATGTTCAATTCTATGCTATGAGTAATGCGATTGAATTGTTGCCAAGAGCTTATCAAAAAATTAAACCAGGTATAGAAATTGCGAAAAATATTGAAAAATATTTTAAAAAGTATGGAATTCATGAAATTAAACTAGTCTAAAATATTTATAATAAATTTAGCTTTTAATTCTAGTTAAACTGAGAAAAAATTCTCTCCAGATATTAATGATCTTATGAATATTGTTATATAAAAGATGCTCAGATGCTGCTAACCTCCTCTCAACTTCTATAGATAAATCACTTTTAGCTATTCTCATAATTTTTAATATTCGAGAATCTAAAACACTGGTATGGTATGATTTGTAATCATCTAAAAATCGTTGAGGCTTATTATTTTCTATTACTTCCTTTTCCATGAATAGATTAAATTCTTTGATTTTGTTTAAAAAATAATCATGCTCACGTTGTATAAGTTTTTGATCGTCTCTTTCCTCTATAGCAAAACGTTGTAAATCCACGTTATCACATTTATCGCTAGGTGCAACTTTTAATATACTATTTTTAATAAATGGAACTGCCAAAAAGAATTTTAATTTGTATTTTTTTCCCTTTTCAAATGGTCCTAATTTATCTCCTAAAATTAAAAAACCCTTATGATTTTTAATGCATTCGGTATGAATATCTTCATTCCTAAAAATAAAATTTATTCTTCTTAAAGAATCAAGAAATTCGTATTCTATTTTATTCAAATTAATCATCTTGAGAGAATTTATTAAAAAAATTTATTTTAATATACATTACTAAGTTTAATAAGAAAAATAAAATTTCTATTAAATTATTAATATCTCTTATTATTCTGTGAAAATCTTGATATTACAAGATACCTTATTAGATGTTTTATTTGGAAATGGAGCTTCAATAGCATTAGTAATTATTTTTCTTATTGTTTTAATCATAGGTACGTTATTGATTTATTTCCAAGTAGCATTGGTATTAAAAGGGGAGTTTAAACTTAAAGATAGACTTCAATGTATTGTTTTTGGGATAATTTTTAGTTTCGCAGTAATGATTGTTGTAGCAATGGCTTTTATTTTTGCAATAAAAACACCCGAATTCTGGAAAACTAGTGAAACTGGACCACCTGAAATCCATCCATATTACCTTCTAATACCCTTTGGAATATGTTTAGCGTATATCACTTTTTATCCCTTAATAGATTTTTTATTTATAGCGTTAAGCGATGAATCAGATGAGGGGTTAACTCCATTTCATAAATTCATAGGAGATAAAATTATAAATAAATCACCTAATAAACTAATTCGTGTAATTTTAGCTGTAGGATTTTTTTTAGGAATATTCTTTCTTCCTCCATTACTTCTCTCTTTAATTGGTTTACCATTTTTAATGATTTGGATTTCGTGGATGCTCGTTTATCCTTTGTTGATATTAACTTTTTATGGTTCTAAAGGATATATTGCTGGAATCACTAATGTGTATTACCATATCCCTGATATGAGAAGATCTTTATATCTTGGTTTTGAAGATGGCAAAAGAACTATAAAAGAATTTCTTAATGACCCAACCCCAAGGATTATTTTAGGATTAATGCTCTTTGTGTTTGTTTGGGCCTGGATATCGATGATTCAAACAATAGGCTACTATTTTTCTGGGGCTTTACTAATTTCCCCTTATTCATATGCGGGTTTCGTATTTGTAACGCTTGCGATGGGAATTATCGGTTTTTTCTCGCGTTTCTGGAACAGAATTATTAAATACCGGGGTATAGATATCTACTTCGCAGCTTACTTAATGGCTGCGGTAGGTGTAAATGTATTCGTTAATTTTTTAATAGTTAATGCTGACAAATTATCAGATACTCTTGCAAAATCGAATTTTACAACTTCAATAGTCCCTAATTATTTATTATTTGCTTGGACAGCAGCAATAGAGGAAATTATTTTGGTATCAATTACAACCTATTATTTTCTATCAAAAAGAAACGAATTTACTAACAATCTCAAGTTTTCCCTTATAGCTGAATGCGGACAAACTTTTGATCCTATTCCTTTATTTAATTTTATAAAAAGTGAAAACCTAAAAGTAAGAAGACTTGCTGAAGAGGCTTTAACTTTGATGTATGAAAGAATTCCTCTTAAAGTAGAAATAAATCTTAACGATATGAAGTATAAAAATCCTTTAATTGATGGTATATGTGATCCTAATCCCAATTCAAAAAATATATGTTATAAAATATTACTCCAATTAGAAAAAAATGCTCCAAATGTC
>Ga0209976_10000586_pt1 | contig 23374 bp, 23 predicted proteins | sample SumtaG_FD_182806 | JGI IMG/M metagenome (GOLD analysis project Ga0209976, IMG submission 182806) | Deep subsurface microbial communities from Indian Ocean to uncover new lineages of life (NeLLi) - Sumatra_00157 metaG (SPAdes) (version 2) | ecosystem: Environmental > Aquatic > Marine > Oceanic >...
GAAATGTAGTTTATGCGGGTTTTGTCCCAAAGATTTTGAATGTCCGGGCTATGATGAAGATACTCGATGGGAGAGTTCTTTTGCTCGTGGAAAGGTCTCCATCATCCACGCTATGATGCAAGATCCAGAATTGGGATTTCAAAATAGTCATTTAGCTAAAGAACGTCTCTTCTCATGTACAGGGTGTGGTCATTGTGAATATATTTGTCCCTCAGGAGTAGATGTACCTTCTATCATATATCTTGGCAAAAAAAAATTAGTTGAAGCAGATAATTATCCAGAATCACATAAAGAGATATTAGAGAATATTAATAAATATGGAAACCCGTTTGGAGAAAAACAACTAAGAGATTCATCTTGGCCAGATTTGAAATCGAATGTAAGTGCTGATACAATATATTATCCTGGTTGTATGGCTATTTATCGTATACCTGAAATAGCATTAGACACAATAGAAATATTTGAAAAATTAGGAGAAAATATTAAAGTATTAAAAAATGAAACGTGTTGTTCCGGTATTTTATATCGTACTGGTCATATTGAATTATTACATGATCTTACTAAATCGATGTTAGATGAAATAAAACAAAATCCACCTAAACAGATAATCTTCACTTGTCCTGGATGTTTAACATCATTTAAAGAGATATATAAATCAGAATTAAAGGAAAAATTTGAAGGTATAAAATTATTACATTTTTCAGAATACTTACTTGATAAAATATCAAGTTTAGGAGATCTAAATTCAAAAATTAATGAATTATTGGAAACTAAACTAATAGGACCAATTATTTGGCATGATCCTTGCCATTTAGCTCGAGGTTTGGGCATTTATAATGAACCTAGGGCAATCTTAGACGCAATCCAATTGCCATATATAGAATTTAAACAAACTAAGGAAGATTCAAATTGTTGTGGATCAGGTTCAGGGGTTCGATCTGCGTATCCTGATTTAGCTGAAAAGGCTACAATACAACGATTAGAAGAAGTGAAAGGGCTTGGAGCGCGTACGATTTTAACAGCTTGCCCATTTTGTGAATTTCAATTTGGATCAGTTATAGAAAAGAATAATTATGATATTAAAGTTATAGATCTCAACAGTTTATTAGTAGAACTTATCTCATTACTTTAAATCTATAATTTTTTTAAAATCTTAATTTACTCGTATAAATCTGAAAAAAAACTCTTTCGTTTTATATTTTATTTCTAAAGTGAAAATTTGATATCAAGGAATAAAGTTCCATGTAGAGTTGTGTATTATAATCAACAAACAAAGCAATAAACATGCTTAATTGGTGAAATTGACGAGGAAAAATGGTTCAAATTCAAAAAAATAGTGGACCTATTACTTATCAAAAAATTAAATCAGAAGAAGTAAGAAAATATATTTTAATATTCGCAAATAATTAGGACAATTTATAGTTTTGAAACAAAATAATTATCCGAAATTGAATTTTTTCTTTATTTTCTGGGTATTTACAGTTTAAGTTAATTAAATTACGTAAATATTAAATAGAAACATTTTAAAAAGAACATATTTAAATATAAAAAAATCTAATAATACATTAAACAAAATTGTTATAGTACAAATTAAATTAATTAACTAAAGTATTAAAATAGAAAGTTAAACTAAAATGGGTGAAAACTAATTGTTATCTACAATAGGGTGGGTTGATGGATTAACGGCATCAGGTGTCGTAATAATTGGATGTATATTTGGAATCTATTTTATATACAAATCGAAAAAAATAGATGCTGATCTCCTACTTTACACAGGTTTGCTCGTTATTTTAGCGGGTCTTGCTTTTTTAGGAGTATTTTTAGATTTTTTAATGGTCATTTCTACAGGAAAAAACATACCGAATCTATATGGTTTAGTAGGGCTTTTAAGCTACATTTGGATTGCGCCCCTCGTCGTGATTGGCATGTATGTGGGCGCAAGACTCATATTACCAGAAAAGAAAAGAATTATCACAGTTATTTATCTTGTTTTAATGATCTTATTTGAAATAGCAATTTTTATGGATCCGATGAATTCTTTTAATTTTGTATACCCCAAGAGATCTGGAGAAGCATTAATAGATTATAATTTAGTATTAATGTCTCCTGCTGGCTTTTTAATGATAATATTTCTTATATCCTTACTTGTTTTTTTAGGACTAGGCTTCTTAATTAAAGCATTACAAGCAACTGGAAACGTAAGAAAGAAACTTTTATTAGTGTCTTTAGGGGTTTTTTTGTATACAATATTTGGTCTGTTTGAATCTTTAACTGAACCTGGATTTGCTTTGATTTTCATTAGAATTGGATATATTAGCGGGCCATTATTCATGTATATAGGATTAAAAGACTAAAATAAATAAAAATTACTAATTTTTTTTCATAATTTCAATTTATAGATAAAAAAATAAGTATAGCTAATTTTATGAGAAAATTTTTATCATTCATCCTTATATTTTGATTTTTAAATAGTAAATAAGTCAAATAGATTAATTAATGATACTTGAATCTTATCTAATGGCAAATTGATTTTTTAATATAAATAAAGATTAAAGTAGGTGATGAAAATAGTTGTAAAATCAATTCTTGAAAATTTAAAAGCTAAAAAAATTTCTGTTTATGTCAGAGATTTGAGCGAGAGAAGCTGGTTTTCTGGAATCTTGGAATCTTTCACAGATGAAGTTGTCACTTTAAGAGAGAAATCTGATTATACTGAATGCTTATATTATATTCCCGTTTCGGAAATTGTTGTTATCTCAGAAAGCGTAAAATAAAAATATTTTTAATTATCAGAAAAAAGAAGAAATTTAGATTTGGAGTATTAATGTTATTTTGTCCTAATACCTAAATACATTAGAACTATTTATTGTTCCAGTTAACTTATAATAATTACTCTTTAGATCGAGAATTTTTTATAATTTTATTTTTAAAATTCACTAAAGAATATAAATCATAATTGAATAATTTCAATTTTTCCTGTAATTCTCTTCTCAATTGTAAGGATTGCAACTGAAGTTGGAGGCCCAAAATAATTTTTTTCTAAATAGCCTTTTCCAGGGTTAACTAATAAAATCCCATTAAAGTCTTCAATAAGAGCATCATGAGTATGTCCGTATACTAAGGCATCTACTTCACAATCCTTAAATTCCCGGATAACTTTTTTTTTTGTATTTTCATACGTACCTCCCGTTGCAGGATGAGTAATTCCTATTCTTTTTTTTGAGATTTCTATAATGTCTTTTGCCAATACTTTCTCTCTGATTTTCAACGGATCTGCATTTCCATACACTCCTTTGAATCGTGGGCCTTTAGTCTTTATAAGTCCAGATAACACATCCAAAGATGTATAATCTCCAACATGAATCACCCAGTCTGCTTTTCGAATCAACTGTAGCATCCTTTCAGGTAAATCCCTAAAATTTGATACGTGAGTATCTCCTATAATTACAATTTTATCTGCCATTAGACACTCATTAAAATTTAAATATTTTTTTTACATCCTAATAGCTATTTCAGCAGCAATTTTTATAGCTTGTTCCATCGCATTAGGATTGGCTATGCCTTTTCCTACGATATCAAAAGCAGTTCCATGTGCGGGTGTAGTAATAGGGCAGGATAAGCCAGCTATAACTGTTACTGCCGATTCAAAATTCATTAATTTAAGAGCAATTTGCCCTTGATCATGGTACATTGTCGTAACTCCGTCATATAATCCCTTAAATGCGTTTAAAAAGAGGGTGTCTGCCGGGAAAGGTCCTTTAGCATTTATACCATCTTCATTTGCTTTATTTATAGCAGGGGCTATTATTTCAATTTCTTCACTCCCAAATAGTCCATCCTCACCAGCATGTGGGTTCAATGCAGCTACGGCTATCCGAGGTCTATCAATTCCGGTCATAATCATTGTATCATTAACAAGCTTTATTGCACCAGCAATATTTTTAATATTCAAACGTTTTGGCACATCCTTTAACGGGACATGGCTCGTTACTCTTGAGACCCATACATTATTTACAACATTTAATTCTCCAAACGGCCACTTAACCTTCAAATTACGGGCGAATAATTTAAATATATCAAATCCCCCATATTCTAATGCGGCTTTATTATAAGGAGCAAAGGTAAAACCTTGGATATCACCATTTTTAAAAAGGTTTAGTGCTATTTCAAATAATTCTCCAGTTGCTTTACCTGAACGTGCATCTATATGACCAAGCTTAATTTTAGCGGGATCAATATTTTTTTGGTCTAATATAGGGATTGACCCCATCCAGTCTACATGAGTGATATCATCAACGACATTAAAAGGAAAGGTAACATCAGAAATATTCATTCCTGCCTTTAATACTCGAAGATCCCCTATTAAAATTGGTCTGCAATAATTCGATATTCTATCCTTAGCACATACCTTAGCAACCACTTCCGGACCAATACCTGTAGCTTCTCCTAATAAAATGCCTAAAATCGGTCTCATTTAAAAACTCATTAAAATTTTTGTATTAAGACATCCTAATATCTAAAAATTATTATAAATTTTAAAGATCATTCTAATAATTATTTCTTAATTAATTATGAAAATAGTAGTTTTTGCGCCTCATCCGGATGACGAGATTTTTGGTTGTGGTGGGAGTATATTAAAATGGATCGAAGAAGGGCATAATGTTTACATTATATATATAACTGACAATCGTGTGTTGATTTCGTGGGGTTTAAAAGCAAATGAATTAGTAATTGAAGAAATAAATGATTACGTGGATTTGACTGAAGATCAAATTGCGGATATTGCTCTAAAAGAGGCTGAAGATGCGGCAAATGCATTAGGGTTTTCACCAAATAATGTTCATCTTCTAAAAATACATGATCAAGATGCTATAAATAAAATTGATTTAGCCGTATCCTTATCTAAAGAAATTATTAAAGATGCCGATCGAATTGTTTTACCCGGGGATATAAAAAGTCATCCAGATCATAAAGCCACACATATTATTGCGAAACAAGCTGCTAAAGAACTTAACTTGAACGCTGAGTTTTTCGTGTTTTATGCCGTGGCTCCTAAAGAAAAACAACTGAAAATTAATATTGCTAAATATCGAGAAAATTTATTTGAAATAATGAAGATATATAAAACTCAATTATGTATTAAAGGTACTAGGGCTGGATGGGAAACCCTAATAAGAAAAAGAACTGAAAGATTTGGGGTTTATAGTTTAGAAGATATGGATAAGTATCAAAACTTTTAATTTTCTAATTCTTCTTTATTTATTTAACCACTTAATATAGCGATATTTGTTATATAAATAAAATAATAAAGAAACTCAATCCGTTGTCATGGAAAAATCAATATCATTTTGCAACATGGTGAAACAAGGCTATTCTAAAGGTGCGTGCGATGTTATATTAAAAGATAATACCATACAACCTGCTTGCAAAGCAACATTGAAATATGAAAGAGGACAACATTATAGACTAATAAAATCCATGCATTTGTCAAGACCAGAAGATTATTTTTCAATTTATCAATCTGGCTGTAATCATAATTGCTTAAAATGCCATTCATGGGAATTTAGTAAATATTATAATGGCAAGTGGTATTCTACGGACGAAATCGCTAAGGAATGTAAAGAATATGAAAAATCAGTTACTGTATTTGAGCCAAGAGAGCGTGCTCTTATGTATTATGCAACAGATTTATGCAAACATTGCGGGGCGTGTGTAATTTTTAAAAAAAGAAGTCCTTTATGTCCAGCAAAGTTGTCAAAAGAGCAAATTATACTATCTCCACAAGGTATAGGGCCTGCGAGAAATATTATTGCATTTACAGGAGGAGATATCGCATGCCAAGCAAATTTTTACGCCGAAGTTAGCCAAAAAATAAAAAATGAATGTAATAATATGTGGGTTTTATTAGAAACAAATGGATATGGCATAACTCCTAAGAATTTAGATCTTTTTCAAAAAGCCGGGTTAGATTCCTATTGGTTAGATATTAAAGCTTATGATGAGGATATTTATAAAAAATTATGTGGTACTTCTAATAAAACCGTTTTAAACAGTCCTAAAGAAATTTTATCTCGTAATTTTATCTTAGAAATACTCACAGTATATATTCCGGATTTAGTGGAACTCGAACAATTTGAAAAGATTGCGCAATTAATTGCAAAATTAGATGAAAATATTCCATTCCATATATTAGCGTTTTTCCCACAGTATAAGTTAAAAGATTTTCGACCACCAATATTAACGGAAATTTTAGATACTTATAAAACAGTAAAAAATATTGGTTTGAAAAAAGTTAGGATTGGAAATATTGGTGTGTTTGCTAAAACTGAGGAGGAAATGAAAAGATTAATAAGAACTGTTGGTCCTGAAGCAATTTAGATTCAAAAAAATGAGTATTAAAAACACGATCATACTGAAATTCATTTGATTGGATTTTAAAATCTAAGGTTAGATGGTTTGACTTTTTTTAATGAAAATTGAAATTTTTAAGATACATTTTATATAAAAAACAATTAAAGTCTATATAATCTAAATAACGAAGTTTTTAATGACATGAATGAAGAATATGATGTAATCGTTGTAGGAGCCGGATTTGGTGGGCCAGTTGCAGCTAAAAAATGCGCTGATGCGGGATTAAAAACCCTTATGATTGAAAGATCGGAAAATGTAGGGGATAAAGTAATATCAGGATTGACGATACCATTTTACGGCTTTCTTTTCGGTCCATCATTCATAAGAGACGGAAATCCTCCTTTTGAAAGGCCTTCTGATGGAATAGTTAATTATATTATCAAAGACATCGATAACGGAATTATAGATATAGATGATTCTCTTAGAGTCCCGAAACCTTTGGCCCCGATAGTTGCATTTGGGTATAATACCTACTGCAAACCTTTCTGCCAATGGGAAGCCAACAAGGCTGTAGAAGCTGGTGTTGTCCTGAGAACCTCAACTACAGTAGTGGATTTTATAAAAGAAGAGGGCTTTATTAAAGGTGTTATAACGGATAAGGGGGAAAGAATCAGATCAAAGATTATAATAGACGCAGAGGGTAGTCAGGGTTTATTGGCCATAAAGGCAGGTGTTAGGGAGAAATATCCCCCGGAAACAATTTCGTTGGCAGATATCTACGATTATGAAATGTCAAAAGAGGATATCGATAAAATTTTCGGCTATAGCGTCAAAATGTTTTGGGGTTGGGATGAACAAAGAATAGCCCCCCCTCTCGGATATGGAAACGGCCTTATGGTTTGGCCCTATAGGAACAGCCTTCATTTCATGCAGGACCAGTGTTTGCGAACAGATCAAAAAACCGTACCGAATTTGAAAAAGCTTTTTGACGAATATCATGAAAATATCACATCTAAACTGCCATGGTGGAAAAATTTAGTTGCACCCCGCATAAAACTAAGGGCAAGGATGTGGGAAGGGTTTGAAATTTATGTTGGCCTTAATAGTAAACTGCGAAATATGCCCAATTATACGGACGGTATGATTTTAATAGGGGATGTGGCGGGACTCGAGGGTACTGAATTATGCGATGGGGTGCCTGCGGCATGGTTTTCCGCAGAAATCGCAGCAGAAATCGCCATCAAAGCGATTAGAATAAACAATACTTCTAAATCGTTTTTGAAAAAATATGATGATAAAATAAAAAATCATCCAATAATCCAATGGTCTATATCAGCTAGAAATCGATATAATTTACGTATAGCTCAAAAGGAACATAATGAGGAAAAACTTAAAAAATATATACATGATGGATGGGGGCTTGGTTCTCTAACCCATTTTACAACCCCTTTTCTGAAAATAACTTTTTCATTTATAAAAAATGACCCTACTACTCTCACGAAATGGATCAGAATGTACTTTAGATATTACCAGAACTGGATACATAACTGCTACGAATATTCATTCGGCACGAACGAATATAGGAAAAAAATACGCAAGAGGCCGATATTTAAGCAATCGCTGTTCCTTACCGGTTTAAAATTAATCAATTTACTTGTAAAAATATCTTGCCGCTTTAAAAGGCTATATGCGAAAACATTGATCAATTTAGCCGAAAATGCTAACCCAAAACTGAGTAAAAAACTTCCCAAAATGGAACCAAGACTTTTGAAGCTAGTCAACTTAATTGAACCTGTCTCAGAAAAGCTAAGCAAAAATTTGATTGATTTTGTTAATAGGGCCGATCCCGTAATTTTTAATGTCCCAGATAACAAGAGAGGTGCGGTTAATGGTTAAGACATCCGATAAATTCCCGGGCGTAGAATGGGTGAAAGGTACCGGTGATTTCATAAAGATTAACGATGAAAAATGTACCGGTTGTGCAAATTGCATAAAAGTCTGCTTGGCGGGCTGTTTTGAGATAATAAACCAGAAAGCCATAATAAAAAGTCTCGAAACATGCATGGAATGCGCCTCATGCTGGTATGTTTGTGTGGAGGGAGCAATTGACTTTAGTTGGCCTCAAGGTGGTACAGGTTATAAAAGCGACTGGGGCTAAAACACTTGAGGAACCAATCTAAAATCGTGGAAAAAAAATATTTTGGATGAATTCATATTAAAAAAAATAGACAAATTAGAAAGAAAATAAAAGAATATAAAATAAAACTTATTCTACTACTGTAACCCATCCAAATTCGTCTTCAATTTCTATTCGCTGAATACCAGTTAAGAGATTATAAAGCTTTTTCGTTATCTCTCCCGGTTCGCCATTATTAAAAACTCTTTTCTTATCTTCAAATACTACTGAACCTATTGGCGTGACGACCGCTGCTGTTCCAGTACAAAAGACTTCAGTACAACTCTCCTCAAATAATTCTTTATAGGATATGTCTCGCTCTTCGACTGTCATGTTTAATTTCTTTTCCGCTATTTCTAACACTGATTTACGGGTAATTCCTGGTAGGATTGTTCCTGTTGCTTTAGGTGAAGCAAGCTTTCCATTTATAATGGCAAAAAAATTAGCGGTCCCTACTTCATCAATGTATTCTCTTTCCACTGCGTCTAAATAAATAACCTGAGCGAAGCCTTTAGCTTTCGTTTCTTTAGCCGGTTTCATTGTTGGTGCATAATTACAACATGTTTTCGCGAAACCAGTTCCACCAGGAGCAGCCCGAGTATATTTCTTAGAAATCTCAAGATTGATTGCCTTAAAACCTTCTGGAAAATATGGTCCTACGGGAACGGTAAAAATTATGAACTTATATTCATTAGCTGGAGCAACACCTAATATTGGTCCATTTCCAATCATTAATGGTCGAATATACAAAGCTCCACCACTATCGTAAGGGGGTATATATTCTTCATTAGCTTTTACAACTTTCTTCACTGCTTCAACAAATTTATCCTCATCATAATTAGGCATTAACATTCTCTCAGCACTATCGTTAAACCTTTTTCCGTTTTCTCCTGGTCTAAATAATGTAATTTGACCTGTTTTTGCTCTTAAAGCTTTCATACCCTCAAAAATACCTTGTCCATAATTTAGTACACAAGCTCCTGGAGAAATCTCGAAAGGTCCAAAGGGTACCAATTTACCCTCTGTCCATTTACCATCCTTATAGTCTGTAAAAAACATAATCTTGGTTTCGATAAAGTCAAAACCAAGAGTGTAAAAATCTATATCTTTTGCATCCATTTTAATCCTCTTTTTTATTTATCTATAGTATTAATTATTTTTCATTATTTTTTTATATATTAGATCTCAATGTATGATAAATTTATAAGTTCCATTATAATTTCACAATATTTTTTTTTTGATTTTCAAAATATTCTTATCATGTTTAGTTTAAAAAATGCAAAAAATTAAATAAAAATATTTAAACTATTTATACAATCATAAATACCTTTAGAAAAAAAAAATCTTCACTAAAGTTCGAAAATGGCAGATAATTCAGTAAAAATGGAAGATATCAAAATTGTTATTGCAGGTTTAGATAATGCTGGAAAAACTAGTGCTTTAATAGCTTTAAGAAAAAAATATAACTTTTATGAAAAAGTTAGAAATCTAAAGCCAACGATAAAAATTGATTATAATTCTTTTGACTTTTTAAACAATTGGACAATTAATCTGTGGGATATGGGAGGTCAGGCAAAGTATCGTAAGATATATGTTAATAATCCAATCTACTTCACAGAAACCAATTATTTTTATTACCTTATCGATATACAAGATGAGTTAAAATTTGAAGAATCAGTAAGATACCTACATGAACTTTTAGATATTTATAGAGACATGCATTATCCAAATGAAATTCTAATATGTTTTAATAAATACGATCCAAAATATAAAAACAATGAAGAATTCATCGACCGAATTGATATGATTAAAAATCTTGTTTTAAGTCAAAATAAAGATATGAAATTTAAATTTTTTAAAACGTCTATCTATGACATATCATCTCTGTCAAGAGCGATATCTTATTCAATAAATAAACTGTTAAATCTGGAAGCTATTACTGATAAATTGAGAAATATAGTTGAGGATTTTCATTGTAATCATGCAATCTTATATACTAATACTGGTTTAATCATTTCAGACTATTACAACGAATCTATGGATTCAAGAGATTTCGAGGAAATAATTAGTAATAAGATTAATGAGGATTTAGAATTTTTTCAAAGATTAACTGACAATCAAGTAGCCATAGATGAGAGATTGTCATTTGTTAAGGATAATATAGAATATGTAAAAAAGTATGATATAGAATTACAAAATGGTAAAAATATTTTCTATTTAGGAATTTCTGTCCCATTTAAAAGCATTAATGAGATGAAAGTAGAATTAAAAAAGTTTCATAATCAATTAAAATCTACTTTCAATTGAATTAAGCAAAAAGTTAAAATTTAATCTTTATTTTTATAATGTAAGTTTTTCGTTTTAAGTTAGATATTTTATGCCAGAGTCGCTTAGCCCGGTGGAATTTTTAAAAAAAAATGCCGACAGCGTCAGCCTGCAGAGTTGATTATCGTGAGTTCAAAATTCTCAGAGATTTTCTCTGAGGGGGAAACTCTCACCTCTGGCTCCATAAATTATTTACCTTATTCTTAAAACACTAATTAGAAAGGAGTTTATTTTTGTTTTTCCCATTTTTTAAGATACATAACTTCGGAAAGTGTTGAACCTCGCTTGATTTCTTCTCGAATTCGATTTTCTCTTTCCATAACATCGATTCCTCTGTTAGCCATTTCTTGTGCTTTTTCTTTAGGAATAACCACGACGCCAGAATCATCTCCAACAATCCAATCTCCAGGATTTACTCGTTGACCGGCGCACAATATACTTACGTTAGTTTCCCCCAAACCTCTTGGCTCCCCGGCTGTTGGAGTAAAATATCGAGCAAAAACGGGGAATTTTATTTTTCTTATGTCATCAATATCTCTTACCGCACCATCTATTATAACTCCTTCAATACCTTTAACCTTGCAGCTCCAAGATGCTAATTCACCCCACACCGCATCTTTTCCCTCACAAGCGTCAATTACAATAATATCACCTTTACTTGCTTCTTCAATCGCTTCCACTGGCTTACTCCAATCTCCATTATAAGCTCTAACTGTATATGCAGGACCTGAAAATTTCAATGGATGATCTTCTGTTCCAATCCAAACAGGCTTTAAACTTTTCATTTCACCTGCTCGATGCATAGCATCAGATATATTAGGAGTAGATACTTTCATTAGCGCTTCTCGAATATGGGATTCATCATATTTCTTAAATAATTCAGTTTCTATAGGTTTTGCGGATCTTATTGCATCTTTTATTTTTCTCGCCGAATCTTCAGGACTTTGTGATTTATAAAGTGCACCTCCTACAATTATCACATCAACGCCAATTTCTTTTGCCATTGCCGCCGTTTCACTATTTATCCCACCCGCAATTGCTAACCAAGTTGTAGGTTTTAATTTTTCTTTTAATTTTTTGGCTACCTCGAGTGTTTTTTCCCCCCCATATATTACCTGCTGATCTACCCCAACGTGCGAGCATATCATATTTACCCCTAATTCTTCCAATTCTAATGCTCTTTCTACTAATCTTTCGGGGGGTATATCAATGGTATCACACCCCAACAAAACACCATATTTTTTAGCGGCTTCAACAGCTTCCGTCACAGAAGCATTATCACTCCCACCAAGCATTAATACTATGTTAGCACCGGATTTTGCAGCAATTTCAATTTCCACCGAACCACCATCAACAGTCTTCATGTCCGCAACTAATACTCTATTCGGAAATTTTTTATGTAAAGCTCTTAAAATATCCATACCTTCAGATTTAATTAACGGTGTACCCGCTTCTATCCAATCTATACCTCCATTGACAGCTTCTTCAGCAATTTGTAAAGCCCTATGTTTATTTATTAAATCCAGTGCAATTTGAAGATAAGGCTCATCTCTTTTTTTTAGCAAGAATATCACTTTTTTTAATTAGGATTATTAAACTACGCTAAGAATAATTTATTAGCTAAAATAAAATTTCTCTACATTAAAGATTTTTTATTTTCTTTCAAATTCATAATTTTTTATAATTTTTACGTTAAGGGTATCTTAAAAGATAGAATTTTTATTAAGTAGAATTTAAATTACTAAAACCTATTAGATAGTTGCCTACTGTTATCTTTATCAAATAAATATTTAACGGTAAAAAATAAAAATATATATTTATATTAATAGTTGTGACATATATAGAATTAATTTTATGAAATAAAATTTATATAGTGGACATTTAATGGCTGATGAATACGATTATCTATTTAAATGTATTGTCGTTGGGGATGGCGGTGTTGGAAAAACTGCTTTAACAATCCGGTTCAGTAAGGGTTTTTTCACGGAAGATTATAAGATGACAATCGGTGTAGATTTTCACGTTAAGACAATATCAATAGATACAGAAGAAGAAGGACCAATAAAAGTTAAGTTGCAAATCTGGGATACTGGAGGTCAAGAACGGTTTAGTTCAATTAGACCAATGTATTACAGAGGCTCATTGGGGGGTTTATTAATATTTGATCTGACATCCTATGAAAGTTTTGAGCATCTACCACAATGGATTGAGGAAGTTAGGTCAAATTTAAAATCAGAAATCCCATTACTTCTTGTTGGTAATAAAAGTGATTTGATTAATGAACGGGCCTTATCAAATGAAGAAATCAAAAGTTTTACTCAAAAATTTAATCTTTATTATATGGAAACTTCTGCCAAAACTGGAGAGGGAGTAGGTGATTGTTTTTATATTCTAGCTTGTTTAATGGTAGGATCGGGAATTCCTGATCAACTGATTTCACAAGGAATAGTATATAATCCAGGTCAAACTATTTCCGAACTATCTATAACACCCACCGAACCAATTTCGGAAATTAAACCTGAAGTGAATATAACTACACCAGTTCTGGAACCCAAACCAGAAACTCAATTTGCCGCACCACCCGTTCCAGAACCAGCAAAAATATTTGAGCCCGAACCCGAGATTGATTTTGCCGCACCACCCGTTCCAGAACCAGCAAAAATATTTGAGCCCGAACCCGAGATTGATTTTGCCGCACCACCCGTTCCAGAACCATTTAGAGAAATTGAACCCTCACCTACAGCCGAACCTTCTGTTAAAGACACAGCGGAATTTGAATTTAAAACTCCAGAACAAATATTATCTGAAGAAGTTCAAAAGGAAGAGCCAAAGCCTCCTTTTACTATGACATCTAAAGTTTCAGTGTCATCAGAAACACCAGCTTATAAACCCAAAGCAATCCCTTTTACTTCAAATATCCCAGTTCCGGCACCTGCACCAGAAGAATTTAAAACCTCTGAACCTATATCTGAATCACTTGTAGATTACATGCCTCAAACTATTATATCTAAAAAAGAAATAAAAAAATTAGAGAAACAGAGAAAAAAGGAAGAAAAAGAGAAAATACTTCAAGAGAAGAGAGATAAAGCAGTTAAGCTTAAAGAGGAAATGCAAAAAGTAGGGAAGAAAGATAAAGAAAAGGCAAAAATAGAGAAACAGAGAAAAAAGGAAGAAAAAGAGAAAATGCTTCAAGAGAAAAGAGAAAAAGCAGTTAAGCTTAAAGAGGAAATGCAAAAAGTAGGGAAGAAAGATAAAATACCGGAGATAGAAGCTGAAACTCAACCATTTATCGCATTCCAAACTTCTCCTCAAGAAAAACAAGAAACATTTGTGCCATTTCAAGCAGCTCAACCAGAAGAAAAAAAAGAATCTGATGTGCCAAACCTATTTCAAACTTTAAGTCAAAAAACTGAACAACCTACGCCTACTCAAGGTGCTTCTTTTATCCCATTTGGAGAAAAAGCTACTTCTGATAAGCAAGAACCATCAAGTCTTAGGATCATACCTAATGTAGCGGATTTTGATAAAGACTTAAATCAAGCTCCAAGCACTCCAAGTGAACGAAAAGATATTATAATATGTTCATACTGCGGAGCAATGCTTTCTTCGGATTATGCATTCTGCAATAAATGTGGTGCTAAATTACAATAATATTTAATAAATAAACTTTCTATTTCTTTTGCAAAAAGATTTTATAAAATATTAATGAAAAATAGTCTTATAAATAAATAAAAATGTAAACTTACTAAACATCTTTATCACATAAGGGACATTTACTCCACATTTTCTTTATTTTTGAATTACAATGAGGGCATAATTTTAAATTTGGATCAACTTGCGTCTGTGGTTTTCCGAAAATAGTCGTAGTATTGTTAGTACCAGGTTTTATATCGTAAACAGTCTTTAAATCCTTATTATAATCTTGAGGAGGTATATGCGAATCTGTTATATTATCTCTTATTAATTTAGACTCCGATTCTGGTGGTTCTATTTCATTTTCTTCAATTGAGGAGCCAACTTTATAATAAAAATATTTTCCATTATTATTTTCAATGAATATTTCTCCTTTTTCCAAACTAACTTCAATATAATACATTATGACTGAACCAATAGGCACTTCAGCAATCTCAGCTATGAAATAATCCATTTTCACATCCATTCTTATCTGATACCAACTCTGCCCTTGATTTGCGCTAAACATCAATTTAACGATATTAATCGCTTCAGTGAAATCTTCTTCGGTGATTTTTACTACAATTTTTATATTTTTTTTAAGATTTTCACTGGCATCTTGTATTTCTTTCGCTTCATCCCATGCGGTTCCACAGTTAGGACAATTAGTAAACCAGTTTGGGTATTCAGAACTGCAGTTATCACATTGTTTTGTATAATATCTAGCTGTTTTTATCCCGAGTTTAGGTTTTTTTTCTTTTCCCATTCTCTAATTCAAATTTTTTGAAATGATTATCCCAAATAAATATATATATTTTTACTAAATATTAAATTAATTTTCCTTATTTATGTTATTATAATAGGATATTCAAAATGAAAAAACTAAATTCAGAGGAAGTAAAAGCTCTTTTAGCAGCGATTGATGACTTAATTGATATCAAATTATTAATTAGAGAAATAGTTCCAAATTACAATTTAAATGAAAAAACATACATAAGTTTCATCACAAAATTAGAATCTCTCCACCATAAGCTCAAGCCGATCTTTTCTGAATACTTAAGTGACGAAGATATGATGTCAATAGAAACCTCTGAAGATGTAAAAAACATTATTTTAGATCAGGCAAAAAATAATATGATTGTATTAATTTCAGCTAATTCCTCAAAAAAAAAGTTAAAGAATTTAGGCGTAGATCCCCGTAATGTAATTGTTTCGGGGGGACCTTTATTTATAGAAGATTATAAGGTTATTAATCCTAATTTATCTGAAAAAGCATTAGAAAATATCAAAAAAAAATGTGACCGTCTTATAACACAGCTAGAAAATGAAGATTGGGGTAAAAATAATCTAATTTTTATTTATGAAAAAAAAAATCCTACGGACTTATTGATATTAAACAAATTAGATAGGATTTCAAACATAATTGGTAAAAATTTGAAAACCTTTGGTTTAGATTCATGGAAAAATTTGGAGAATTAAAAAAACCGTATTAGATTTTTACTTTTTTTACAATATCCTCCAAATCTTTGGCAAAATTTAATAAGTGTGTTTTAGTTATATGTGGCATAATAACAACCCTCATTAAATTAAATTCAATGAATTTGCCAAGCATCCACTTTCTTTTTCGAAGTTCCTCGTCTAAATCATTTATATTTTCTCCACTTGCAGTAGTAATACCCACAATATTCATTTCAGGATCTGCCGCAAGCTTAATTCCATCAATCTTAGATATTAATTTTACTAAATATTGTGTATTATCCATACACTTATTTACTATTTTAGCAAAACCTTCTATTCCCAAATACTTAAGGATCGCCCAAAAAGCAATTACTTGCCCCCCAGGTCTAGTTCCGACAAAATGGAGATGTTTAAAATTTCCTCCTGCTAAATATGGGATATCGAAACCGGTCTTATTTAAAACAGAAGGATCTCTTAAAAAAAAACCTCCTGTTGGTATTGGTCCGAGACCCATTTTATGAGGATCTGCTGTAATAGAATTCACTTGTTTTACACGGAAATCCCAAGGAGGCACATTATAATTCAATTCATTTAAAAATGGTAGAACAAAACCCCCAAAAGCAGCATCAACATGAAAAAAAATGTCTTTTCCTTCAATAATTCTGCCAATTTCTTCTATAGGATCAACAACGCCTAATGACGTTGTTCCTGCAATCCCTAACACACCACAAGTATTATTATTTAGAAGAGATTCGAGATGATATAGATCTAATTTATAATTTTTGTCCAAATTTGCCTTTCGAAGCTTTATACCCTCAAACATAATATCCTCCCCTTTATCAAAAGATACGTGAGCAGAACGGGGTACTATAAATTCAGGACACTTAATATCAGGTCTAAGTTTTTTGGCTATTCGCATAGCCATGATATTTGCCTCTGTTCCTCCAGTAGTTATCGATCCAACAACATTTTTTCCACCAAAAAGCATTCCAATCTCAGAAATCAATTCGTTTTCTAAATCCGCTGTACATTGGAATAGACCGGGATCTCCCAAATTTTTAGATATATATTTGACATATATTTCTTTTCCAAAATCAATAGGCTCAGAGCACATTGATCCTAAAATATATCCTGACTCATAAGAATAATCTTGAGATAATTTCTTTTCTAATATTCTTATAATTTCACTTTTCTTTAAGCCTTCTCTTAACATTTTTCTATTAAAAGTGAATGTTTCCTTTATCTGTTTCCAATAGATTAGAATTTTATAAAAGTTAGAATTATCTAAAGAATTAAAATATTATAACTTATATCACATCTTTCTTTAAAAATAAAGATATATTTTGCTTTCTTTTTGTTAAATAAACCGATTAGAATCTCTTTTTTGGTATTTATCAATAATTTGGTTTATTTTTTCATTTAAATCAATCTTATAATAATTTGCCAAACAAATAATTGCAAAAATAATATCTGCGAGTTCCTCACCTAAATCAATTTTCCTCTCTGTAGATTTTTTTGGTTTAAATCCTTCTAAGTGATTTATTTCACGTGCTAATTCTCCGATCTCTTCCACTACTGCGCTAAGCATTGAAAGAGGAGGCCAATATCCCCCATGATTCCTTATGAATTCATCAATCTTATCCTGAATTGATTTTAGTGAATTTATTTCACTCATAATAACAATATATCTTAAAAATATTTAAATTAAAAACAAAAAAAGGGTTTAAAAAAACAATCTAATTAGTGTTTTTCTTAATATAATTCGAATTAAATCAATTTATTTAAATAAATCACTAACCTTGCAATACCCAACTACCTCATCTCTTATATAAATTTCAAAAGGCAAATTGAGATCTTTATAAGGGCTAAGAATGTTGAGTAAAGAAAGATGTGACGGTTTATGAATTTTATTTTTAAATTCTTTACCCACCCCTTCAGAATATTGATATTGTTGTAAGACATAATTACCTTTAAAATCATTCTTCTTAAGAAATGAAATTATTTCATGAATATCCTTTGGATTCAATAATTTTTCAGCATAAGTAGTTCGAATTTCAAAATCGATTGTCTTAATGTTTTTTAACATAAGAAAGGTCTTAATGATTAATGTAGGACTTATTTTTTGCTTAATGACTCTCTCTAAATGATTTTGGATTAAAGGTGCTTTTATATCTAAGGCAACTCTATGAATATATGGAATTAATTGTTTAATGGCTTCAGAATTAGAACCATTTGTATCTATGCTGATGTATTTCCCTAACTTAGTAATTTCTTTACATAAATCTATTAAATCATTTTGAAGTGTTGGTTCTCCCCCTGTAATACTTAAACTATTAAATAACGAGTTCTTACTTATTATTTTAATTAAATCTTTTACTTTAATTGGTTCACCAATGTTATTTTTTAATAAGTACTTGTTATGGCAAAATTCACAATTAAAATTACAACCTTTAGTAAAAATAACCATGGCTACTTTATATGGAATATCTTTTGTAGAAATATCAATTATTCCGCCTATATTCATGATGATATTTTTATATAATTCTTACAAACTTTAAAAAATATTAAAAGAAAAGATTTTCTCTTTTACGTGCTTTCCATTCCGCAATCTTGCCTGCATTATATCTATTTACTTCACTATAATATCCTGTAATCCGAGAATACACCTTCACATCGCTTGAGTCACATTGAGGACAAGTAAATGTCCCACCTCGAAACATTTTTCTGCAATGAGGACAATAAGTAAAATCTGTGGTATAAGCGAAATAAGCAGTATTTGTGTTAAGGCAAATATTTTTAGTGAGCTCCCATAATCCTTGAATGTCAGGTTTCTGCTCTCCAAGAAATATGTGTGTAATAACACCACCACTTACGATAGGATGGTAATCTCCCTGCTTCTTAATTCTTTCGGACAATGGAATGTCCGCATCGTACCTGAAATGAGCCGAATTCGTATAATACGCAGAATCACCAGACGACTGAGGAATCGCCTTCTTAGGAAAATGTTTTAAATCCAGTTTAGCAAAGCGACCGGAACTGCTCTCTGCCGGCTGCTCCCAGAGCGAATACGAGTATCCGTCTCGTTCCGTCATGGTATTGCACTTACCAACCAAGAATTCCAATATTTTTTTGCCCAAATTGTATGCATCATCTGATTCATGTAGTTCTGATCCTGTAAGACTTTTTACAGCTTCATTTAATCCTGTAAAACCTATTGAAAGGTTTTGATCTTGTAATTTAAATATGGGTTCTCCTTTAATTGTACCACTACAGAGTGGCAAATGCCCAGATTTTAATCTTTTTTCCATTAATTTCCATTTTTTTATCAGAATTCTTGCACAAAGTTCCATTTTTTCATCTAGAATCTTAAAGTATTCTTGTTCATTTTGAGATAAATAGGCATATCTTGGAAGATTCAAGCTTACACTTTGGAGTGAGCCAATTGTCACATAATTTTCCCATACATTAGCATTTTTTCGTTCTTCTGGGTCAAGAATACATTTACTAATTATCTCATTTCCACTGAGGAACTTTCTACAACATTGACTATGTATTTCATCGGGCATCCAATCAGGGCACATATTAAGGAAATAGGGGGTCCCCATGGTTGCTACTTCTTCCATTAATTTTAAATAAGAGGGTTCAAACTCTTTTAACCACTCTTTTTTTATTTTTATTTCATGTTTCGGAAACGCAAAAAGTTTTCCATTATGATCGCCTTTAATATAGACATCAGTTAAAGCATCAAAAAGTTTTAAACATTCTTCCGTGTAATCTCCATAAGATCCTACAATTTTACCATGAGGTCCTATAGCAGGAATATCAAGTAAACCATCTGGTACTGTTGGAGTACAAGATATTGAAGTAAAAGGTACTTGACCACCTCTAGCAGCAAATATTTGATTAGTTTCAAAAATAAGACACTGCATTGATTGTTCTATTTCTCTTTCAGAAATTCTTCGAGCAAAAGGAGCTAAAAATGTTGTAATGTAATCATAACCTTGTCCTCCTGAAAATTCACCCTGTATAATACCTAACCATTTTGCCAAATGAGTTACAGCAACTCTTAAGCTTCCTGCAGGTGCCGATTTGCTGCAATGCGGCCAACTTTCCACTGGGGGTAAACCATGCTCGAGAATCATGCGCGGGTCCCATTCTTGGCAGAACGGTCTTAAATCAAAATAACGGAGCATGTGAATATGGATATCACCATATAAATGAGCTTTAGATTCTTCCGAATCTAAAATTCTTAAAAGAGCGTATTCTTCTGATATTCGATTAGCAGCCCAATGATGGATGCTTTCGGGATTCATGTCTTGATTCGCATTTTCATTTACTCCTTGTTCTAAAATTGCTTCATAATCCATTAATGGCATCCCTATTCGAGTATATAATTTTCTTTGATCTTCATGGTGTTGTTCAGAAAGAACAGAACAAACAATTTCCCTGATATGAGGTCCTGAGAGAAATTGAATTCCAGATGATATAATCCTTCGCACTACAATTTCAGTTAAACCATTGGCAGTTTTCTTATCTAAGCCAGTTTCTTTAATTATACTTTTTTCAATTTTAAAGGGGTCAAACTTAACCACATCCCCCTCTGTTCTAAAGACTCTAGGTAATAAGTTTCTTAGATATTTACTTTTATTATTATTTTCACTTGTTTGTTCTACAAAAACCATTATTATCCATCAATTCTCTTTTATTTACAATTTATCTGTTCACGAAAAGATTTTGTTAATAATCTAATAAATTAAAAATTTTTGTCGGTAATCCCAACTGAATTATTTCTTTCATATAGATAAAATTTTAGTTAACTACATTATACTTTTCTTCGATAAATATAAAAATCTATTTGTATTTTTAATTTAAAGTTTGCTTATTAATGCAATAATGTTCACATAAAAGATTTTCTTTTTAAAATCCTAATCGTTTCATGATTTTTTTATTTAGAGGGTTTATTAGTTTTCTAATTTCTCTATTTAGAAAATTCTGTCGCTAGTCAGTTAAAAACTGCTAACTTTCAATTGTAAAATTTTATAAGAATTAGTCTTGTATATATTTAAATAAAAAAAATATTAAATGGATTTAAGAGGTTAAAAAAAATTGATAAAAGGACCAGTAAATAAAGCCAATATTCAAAAGGTTAAAGCGCTAGATGGAATTTATAGAAAAACTATGGCTTATAATGACTCTGTCATGTTATGTTATTTTGATCTTGAAAAAAATGCCGAAATTCCTCTTCATGATCACGACTCTCATCAGATTGGTTACATAGTGTCAGGAAAAATACAGTTCATTACTGAAACTAGGGGTGATTTTTTAGCTCAAGAAGGAGACAGTTATGTTTTTGATTCACGGGAAAAGCATGGAGCAAGAGTTTTGGAAACTGCTGAAGTTATAGAAGTTTTTTGTCCTATGAGGGATGAGTATAAATAATTTTTACCATTGATAAACGGCCACGGAAAAAATAGCAAACATACATAATAAAAATTCAGCAATAATCCAATCTATAAATATTTCTTTCTTTCTATCTCTATTTTTTCTTATTTTTGTTGATAAGGCAAAACAGAGTGCCGAAGATGTTCCTGTAAATAGAGCATAGGAAAACAACATAATAGTGACTTCTATCTCAATTTCTTCTAATATAACATCAAAAATGCCATAATAAGCTAGAAATATACTTAACGAGATTAAAAACATCCAAGCACAAAACTGGATTGATTGCTCAAATGCGATGTCCTTTTTAGAAATAGTTGTTGTGGTGCGATCAACAGGTTTTTTTTTAATTTTAGACATGCTTACTTATTCGTTATAATTCCTAATTAATATATTTTAAATATTTTCATTATTCTTAATGTTTTCTTATATTCAAATTTTATTTTTGAAGATTTATGGTCTATTCTTAAGAAGTAAAATAGCTTTAGCAATATCACCATTACAATCTATTAATGTAGCTTCAGCTTCTTCTCGTTCGACATTTGCCTGTGCTGCTACTAACATAATATCATTCTCAGTAATTGTAGGTTTCGTTTCAGATTCGTTTAATGGCTCTAAATCCTCTATTTTCTCTGCTTCACCGATTGCAATCTCTTCTGGAGAAAATTCTTCAGCTGTTCCAATTACTTGGTATATTTCTTGACCTGCTTGTTTCATTAAAACCACTTCAGGTTGAGTAATAACGAGAGTTTTCTCTGGTCCTTCAATTATAACTCTTGTAGCATCGACTTGATCCATATCTATACCCTGTTGCTGCATTTTTCTACGCATTTGTCTAGATCCAAACTGTTGACCTTCTCTCTTTTTGACTGCTTGAGGGCGTTTTGGTTTATTTTTCTCTTTTTTTTGCATTTCTTTAGGCAATTTCATACTTATTTCACTTTAAAACGATTTACATATATTTAAAATTAATTTCAATTTTTAACCTTTTGATTTATTAATTCCTTTTCTAACATTAATAGCCACACCATTTTTAAAAGTCTTTACATAGTCTATAGGAATTTTTAACCGACCTATTGCTAATAACTCGTCATTTTGATCAACTACAATAACCTCATCCATAGGTCTTAAATTTTCGTCAATATTAATAACATGTTTACAGAAAACATTTCGTCCTTTTTTAATAAAGTCTGAGATTTCAGTTGATACAATTGCTCGTAATTTTGGAGGTGTGGTATTATCAATAATTTTTTTGGCAGAGAAAAGACTTAACGTAAAAAATCCGTTGCTTGGCCGCAACGTTAATAGTAAATTGTCCTTTAGATATATATATCTGATTTTATTCGTATTTTTTGACCTTTCAAGGCGGATTTCTTCTTTATTACTAAATAGAATGTCCGTTATTTCCGGGTCAAATTGATAATCACATATAGCTTTAACTTTCCGTAGTCCTAATAAATAAATAATACTCAATTTATTAATTTAGCTAGTAGATATTTTATAAAAAAATAAACCAACAATTAATATATAAGTTAATATTGATTTAAAAATTTAAGAAGAAAAATCTATTTACATATAAAGTCTTGAGTCTACAAACTTCTCTTTTGCTTTACGCATAACTTTATCAATAGCATCAAGAAAATCATTTTCCTTAATCATATCTGCATCTCTACGTATAGCAAACATTCCCGCTTCAGTACACATTGCTTTAATATCTGCTCCTGTAGCACCTTCCGTAAGATTAACAAATTTCGTGATATTTAATTCATTTTCCACAGTTAAGTTCCTAGTATGAATCTTAAAAATAGACTCTCTTGAAACTTCATCTGGAATTGGAAATTCGATCATTCTGTCAAATCTTCCGGGTCTTAATAATGCTGGATCCAAAATATCGACTCTGTTTGTTGCTCCAATAATCTTTATGTCTCCTCTCATGTCAAAGCCATCCATTTC
>Ga0209976_10000587_pt1 | contig 23318 bp, 19 predicted proteins | sample SumtaG_FD_182806 | JGI IMG/M metagenome (GOLD analysis project Ga0209976, IMG submission 182806) | Deep subsurface microbial communities from Indian Ocean to uncover new lineages of life (NeLLi) - Sumatra_00157 metaG (SPAdes) (version 2) | ecosystem: Environmental > Aquatic > Marine > Oceanic >...
ATCCGGGATAAGTGATGTAATAGTGAAGCTACCCAGAATGAACATTTTGTTATTGCAAATGGTGAAAAACAGCTTATAATCTTTAGTAAGAAGGGCTTCGCTTTCAGGGGCAAAATGAGAGAATCTCAGAAGACTATATATGAACCCGTAAGACTGTGGTTAGAGAAAAAGGGATTTAAGGCATTAATCACAGGAGACAGAAAGGAATTTGTGATATCTATCAGTGACTTGTATTCGATGTCATATATGATACCTGATATCATTGGAGTTAAGGATAACAAAGTAGCGATTGTTGAAGTTGAAAAAGACAAAAAGAGATTCTTTGATGCTCTAGGAAGGTGCATGTTATGGAGACGCATGGCAACATTTGTCTATTTAGCATTTCCAGAAAAAGAAGCTGTTAGTGCTCCATTCCTAAGGTCGATTGGATTAGGCTTATTGGAAGTAGATGAAAATAATGCTGTGAAAGAATCAATTGAGCTTCCTTATGAAAGTGGTAAATTATTCAGAATAATGGAATTGCATCCTACGGATTATAAAAGGGAAATAAAATTAGCAGAACAGATTAAAGAGATGAAGAATAATGAGGCATAAGGATCTAGATTGATTCATAAGTAAGAGATTATAAGTTATGCGCGAAAAGGAATATATAAGATGGTTATCCGATAAAGAGATTCTGTTGGAGAGTTCTGCTAGTTCCTATAGATATTGCATAGTACGACCGCAACCAAATGAAGATAGTCACAGAGCAAACAAAAAGTACTGAGGTAAGACAAGATGATAAAGACCTAAAATCTAAGGATAGTGGTGGAAAGAGAAAGTCAGGTCACATTAATCGGGAATCCAGAAAGTTGACCCGTACACTTCTTACCCAGTCAGTTCGACATATAGTAAATTCATCCTGGTATGTAAGGAATTCCTACAGTAAATTAAGGGAAAGAAGAGGAGCAGGAAGAGTCCGGATTGCTCTCATAAGAAAAATCTGTGGAGTAATGAGAAGAATGCTTTTAAATAGGGATGAATACCGTTCGATTAAGGCAGATAATTTTGAGAGAAAGTCGAAGAGATATGAAAAGGAATTAAAAAAGATTAAAGAGGAGAGAAAAAGCGCTTGACTTTCATCATAGTGGATGTTTTTCACCTCATCAGGATCGGTAATGATAGAGGTACACAAATTTAGATATGAACTGGAATATAAATCTGATTCAGCAAATTCGAGCTGCTAAAGAAAAAGAAAAATCGGAAGATAGAGACAATCTGCTTGAACTTACAAGCCACAGCTTGTATGGTGAGAAAATTCATTATGCTCTTGAACTGATTCAAAATGCCGAAGATGAAGCTGCTAAGTCCATTACTTTTATATTCAACGATGGAGACATAAGCATAATCAATGATGGAAAACCATTCGATAAGGAGGATGTTTGGCAAATTTGTTCTGTTAGACCTGGTGGGAAAAAGAGGAAAATCGGTTTTTTCGGCATCGGTTTTAAATCAGTTTTTAATATAACAAAGAAACCACAGATAATATCCGGTGAGTTTAATTTCGAGGTAGAAAATTATGTATATCCTAACGCTTTAACATCCATTCCAGAGAATGTGAAAGATTATTGTTCTCCAGCAAAAGGGGCAATTTTTATTTTGCCCTATTCTTCTGAATTATCGAGTCCGAAAGAGCTAATTGAGAATTTCAACTTAATAGATGACAAAATACTCCTTTTTCTGAGAGAGCTTGAAGAATTAAACTTCATTGATAATACGAATAAGATTAACTGGGCTATCAAGAAAAATATAGAGAACGGTTTAATAGCCTTGCAAAATACACATACAAACCAAGAAACAAAATGGAAGGTATTTCACCGAGATATAGACGTTAAAGATAAAAAAATTGTGCCAAAAGGAAAAGAAGGAATAGGTGAAACACGCATAACAATTATTTTCCCCATCGATAGTTCTACTATAGAAGCGTTAAGAAAAAGCGGAGTAGCATATTGCTATCTTCCTACAAAAAAGAGAACAGATTTGCCTTTTCTCATCCAGGCGGATTTCTTACCAACGATTGGAAGAGAAAATATCTCGAATGAATCATGGAACTATTGGTTAATAAGAGAGCTCGGCAATTTAGCAGGAGATGCTATAGATGAAATAAAGAATGACCCGTTATTGGGAAGTTTTTTATACGATTTTATTCCATTGCCTGAAGAGGTCCAAGATGAACTCATAAAGCAACTTTATAATACATTTATTGAAGGCCTTAAGGGGAAGGAAATAGCCAAAACATCAAAGGGATGGATAAAACCGAGAGATTGTACAATTCCCTCTGATGACCGATTAAGGCATATTCTTTCTGAAACGGATTTAAAATTATTGCTAGGCAAAGAAGTTTTCTATGTTGATCTAGATGTTTCCGACAGAGCTAAAAATGTCTTGCTTAAGTTGGGTGCCAAAGAAGTTGGGCCAAGAGAGGTGGTCGATTTTCTTAAAAATGAAGAGGCGCTCAAAAGGAAAGATAAGGAATGGTTCCTTAGCCTCCATGATTATTTAAGTTGGGCCTTTGATGTAAGCAATCAATGGAAATGGTGTGAGGATACCAAGAATTTGTTTGAGGAGCTAGAAAAAACTAAATCTATTCTTACTGACGATGACAGCCTTGTTCCTTTGAGAGATCCTGCAATGCCTGATAGGTTAATCTGCTACCCTCAAAACATTAATGTTGCAGGAGAAATTCATCAACTTTTTTCTGAGGGAGAAATCGTTTTCCTAAACCGTTATTTTCAGGAATCAAGCATTGTCCATCGAAAAGAGGAAAATCCAGAAATCGAGGAGAGAAGAAAACGAGTCAAGAATTGGCTTGACAATATTGGCGTAAGAAAATATTTCAAAGAGGTACATGTTATAAAAGATGTAATACTCCCCAAGTTTTCAAGCGGGAAATACAAGAACTATGATGAGTTAAGATTGTATAAATTCGCTGATTATATCAGAATACATTGGTCAACGATAGAAACTGAAATCAGAAATAAGAAAATATCCAAGAATATTATCAATGATATAAAAAACACTGTTTTATTGAAAGCTTTTTGCCATAAAGGCGGCAATATATTTGAAGAATACAGAAAAGCAGGGGAAATATATTTTTCCAAAAGATTTGGTAAAAACGAAGTAATGGAGGATTTGTTTGAAGGAATAGAAGGCGTATATTTTCTTTCACCCTACTATTTAAACAGAGAAAAGAGAGAGATAACAAAGAGGAAAAGGAGAAGGCAAAAAGTAGAGCATACATGGAGAAAGTTCTTTGACATTCTTGGAGTATGGAGTTCTCCGGTAGTTGTGAAGGAAGAAAACTGGGTTTCAATAAGTGGCAAGAAGGAGTATGGATGGATCAAAAAAGAATATTCGGCTCAAGGCATACATGAAATCTATGGTGATGATTACAATAATGATGTAGAAGGGCTGATTGAGTATTGTTCCAAAACAAATGATCAGGTTGAAATCAAAAGGCGAATGGTTCTTCTTTGGGAATCTCTTGAGAAAAACTGGAAATTTTATAAAGAAAAAGGATATTGCAGTATTAGATACAAGTGGTTTGACTATAAAGACTACTTTAAAGATTATGAAACTTCCTCCTTTCTTGAATTTCTACGTAATGCCAGATGGGTTCCTGCAGAGGATGGAGGATTTTATAAGCCCAACGAAATGTTTGCAGATACAAATAGGAATCGTTTATTAGTCGGAGAGGATACAGGATACGTTTCTTTAAAAGCTAATGAAACCTTTTTGAAAGACCTAGGAGTTAGGATTGAACCCACGATTGAGGAGGTTATTAATCACTTAAAAGCATACAGATATAAAAACCCGCAGCCTAAAGAAAGTAAGATTGAAAAAGCGGGAGCCATGTATGCTTTTTTTCAGGATAAGCTGAGTAGCTTAATCCCAGAGGACAAAATTAATGAGATACAAGAAATAAGAAAGGTTTTTACTGAACATGAACTTTTGTATTTGCCACGCGAAGATAAAGTCTGGTGGAAACCAATTCATGTCTTTTGGAAGGATTTTTCAGGAAGTTACGAAACCTTAAGAGGGTATATTGAACATAAAGGAACGTCAGTATATGACGTTGCTATAAAAGATTTTCTTTCGTCATTAGGAGTTGTTGCGGAACCATCGTTTAAGGAATGTCTTATGATGCTTGAAGATTTGAAGGAAAAGGGAGATTTCGATTACTATAGAAGACTTGCACCAAGGATTTATACCTACATCAATAGTCTTGTGAAACGTGATATTAAAGAAGAAACAGATTGGAACAAACCAGTGTTCTTATCTGAAAAAGGTCAATTTCTAAGTCCATCGGGACTATATTTTAGCGATAATAATGAATACAAAAAATATTTCGGAACGAAAGTTGAAATCTTATGGCTACCATTTTTCTCGGTTAACATTAGAAATATGCTTCTGATTGCAGGGTTCAGAAGTTTAACTAGAAATGTTTCTGTAACCAAAAAAATCGAAGATTTAAAAGAGATAGATGGTGAAACCACATATCAGATTGTCCAAAGATTACTGTATGTTGAAGGTTATCTCAAGAAAAATAATGCTGAATTGCATGGAGAACTTCAAAAAGAAAATGTATTTAAAAAAATTATAAGGTTGCAGGCGTATAAAACGACAAAAATTACACTTGACTATGGGTTGACTATAGATAATCAAGAACCTACGGTTGTTAATGGTGTTGAAAAAGAGGCATACTTTAGCAATGATGAAAATAGGATTTACACATTGAATCAGATTCATTTGTTTTCGACGCCCGTTGCTAAGGAGCTCTCAAAGTTATTTTTCCCTGAAGAAGAATATGTTTTGCTGATTTTAAATTTGCTTTTTAATGTCAGAGGTGAGGATGAATTGAATGAAAAACTCGAATATTTCAATATCCAGGTTGAAGATACGCTCACAGAGGAAGAGATTCAAGAAGAAGTAAAGCTAAAGCCTTATATTAAAGAAGAACAAACCAAAGCGCAAGAAACAGTAAAGGAAGAAGAAAAATCCGAAGGTTTGGAAGAAATCAGTGAAAAGCCACAGTTGCCTATATCTGAAACCGAGATTAAGGATTTCGGTTTGATAAATCCTAACGAATTTATTTTTAATAGAATTGAAGAGTACGAACCTTATACAAAATCAGAGGGTATACAGAATGTGATTATAAGGACAGTGGAACTAAAAAAGGGTACTCCTGGTATCCACAGAATCGAAATGGAAACAAGGAAAATAGCTGGCAGAGAAGATGCAGAAACGACTGCACTAGAGATTGTTATGAGGTTTGAAGAACTCGAAGACAGAAAAGCTGAGGATAGACATAAACAGAAGGGTATAGGATACGACATACATTCAAAGGTCAAAGACGGAAATGAGATATTTATAGAGGTAAAGCATTTCAGGGGAGAAGCTGGTTCCTTTGAACTTAAACCACACCAGTGGAAAAAAGCTGAGCAAGAAGGAGATAAATATTTTGTTTACATAATAAGTGGACTTAAAGAAGGGAACAAGCCAAAATTGGAAATAATTCAAGATCCGGTTAAGTATCTTATGCCAGATCCTCCTGCTGAAAAAAAGTTTAGTGATTGGAAAAATGGAGTTGCAAAAGCGATAGACCTTCAAAAGGTATAATTAGATTTATGCTTTTAAGCCTCTTTCTATCTGTGTCATAATAAGAGTGTGCCTGGACATAAAGGAAGGATATGGAAGAAATCATAGTGACAAAAAGTAATGTAACTGTATATAAAAATTGGCGTGAAAATATCTGCTGCGAGGATAAAAATAACAAGGCCTTGACAGAAAAGGCAGGGTTAAAAAGGGAAAGATATCACAGAGGCGAAGCAAAAGGCTGTTCAAGATTTGGGAGCAGAAATAGCGAGGATGCTTTATCTTGGAGTGTATTCAGAACATTGCAATTGAGAAACAGCATGAATTTATTTTATGAACTAGGGGGCATAAAAGATTCGTTGCAAACAACAATATTCTGGACGAGGGATACAAAAACAGGCAACTGTGATAAGGATCTTGTGAGGATAATCAATTTGATTGAGCCAAAAAGCTTGTGGAGGATTCAGCAGACAGAGCCTGATGTGATATTGAAGGGCATGAGTAGACTGTTTTTTATCGAGGCAAAGCTTGGCAAGCAAGGAGCAAAAATCAGTGCCTGGGCAAGAAAAAAGGATTTTGAAAGAAAAGGGAAACAATTTAGATACCGAGATAAAGGCTTCTTAGATGGCTTATTTACGCAGGATTTTATTGATGACTTTAGAAGAGAGGGAAAGCGTTTCTATCAACTGATGAGGAATTATGTAATAGGGAATAAACTGGCTGAGGCGTGGAAGCTGGATTTTCAATTGTGTGCTTTGGTTAATAGACTTAACTGTGCTAAAAACGGTAATTCCCACGAGCAGGAGTTTGGGAAATTTAAAAAGTATTTGCTTAATAAAAATAAGGCGCACATTCTGACCTGGCAGGACATGCTTGGCTTAATTGATAAAGACGAGCGGCTGATCGAATTGGCAGAATGGATGCGCAATTATCCATATTTAGACCTTTTGACAGAAAGCCACACTTTTGAGTAATATTGTGATGACTAGGACATAGTTGTGTTCGTTGTTTGTACGTCCCTAATCCTGGATAAATAAATGCAAGGCTGCCAGTCATGGCGTAAATCCTGTGCTAGTCAAGAGGGTATAAATGCGAGGCAATCAAGCCTGCATTGGATCAAAAGAGATAAATAAAAAAGGATACAATCGGTTGAGCGCATTCGACTCATAAAATATTTTTAAAGAGAAGAAGGTATAGTATTGTGACTAACAGCCAACAGATCACAATTTTTTCGCGCAAAGCGCAAAAGTTGCAAGGTAATTCCATAAAAAAAGTGGAAGAGATTATTGGGATGGACATAGAAGATATTTATATTGATTATAAAAAAAGAGATAAAGAAACAGATCCTTTTGAAGTGCTCATTAAGGAAATAAAAACATCTCCAGAGAATAAGAAAAAGATAAAGTATATGGATCGGATGAAATGGGGCAGTGCTATTAGAAAATATAAAGAATTTTATTATGATCAAGAAGAGTGACTGGAAGAATAGAAACCATGAATAAGACTCTCTATTGTAATGAGAGAAAACCATTGATAAGAAATAAAAGGAGGGAAGAAAAAAGTATTTTAAAGAAAACTAATTAAAGCCTATATAGTAAAGATAGGGAGTAGTTTAAAAAAGTTAAAAGGCAAGAATATTTAACTACGAAAATTGTGATTTTCGTAGTTAAAGTTGAAAAGAGCCCAGATTTAGTAAGTGAAGTGCAGGGAGAAGAACAGCAGCCGCCGCGCCCAGGCCGATTTTACTGCGTTATGATTTACCGTTTCCGCCTCCAGTAGCGGAGCAAAGGAAAGGTTTTCGGTTGTCTGTGATCCATGCTTCTCCTTACAGGCTTCTGGAGCGCGTTCTGCCACATACTCCATCTTGGCCCATGTGATTTTTCCTCGCGATGAGTAGAGTCCGTAACGGCGAATAAGCTATATTCTTTTTGGCGGAATGTGCTGCGTCAAATTAGCTTCAAAATCTTCTGCATCGAATATTTTGACATTTTCTTCCAGGAAGGTCCCGACCGTGGGGAAAATAGTCATTATACTTAGTCTTAAACAAAACCTTTGGCCTTAAACGGTTCATAAAATATCTTGTAAGCTTAACTAAGCTTTTATTCTTTCCTAACTATGAGTAATCAAGGGTAGAGGTATGTTCTTTTGGCTCCATTTAAGGCCATGTTTCAGAGCTATTCGTGTAATTTTCCCATACAAAGAAGACCCTAGGTAGTATTTTTGCTTCCTGAAGGATGATTGACCATATTTTATTCCATTCCTGCCGGAAATTTCTAAGATGATGTTGCGGTATCCTCGATTCCTCCACTCTTAGATTTTCTTGGGTGGCGCGTAGTATGTATAGTATGTGTGATTTTGAAGTGGTTTTGGAACTTTAAGTTTTAGTATCCATTTATCGAAAATCTTCTCGGCAGTAAACATATTCCCCTCTTTGATTCTTTTTATTTCATTTTCTGCTTTAAGCTTTGCTTCCCCGATGACTACATATGGGTAGTAATTCTCAATTTCATAATTTTCTGGAAATTCAAATTCAGACCGTAACTCATATGTTGGATAAGCAATGGTCCACTCACAAGCCTCACATATTGGTTCCTTATATTCGTAAGTGTCTTGGTTTATCCTTTCCACCAGTTCCTCATAGGTATACGGACGAGAATTGGGACGAACCTCTTTGAATGCATATTTGACTTTTTCGCCTCTTTTGAGGGGAGGATTAAACAATATCTTCCAGAAGAATTTATAATCAGTATTTAAGACTATAATAGGTTCTATTTTTGTACCAGAAGGTTTTTCTTCACATTTAAAGTCAAATTCTTTAGGTTTTATTGACAAACCTTGAGTTGTCTCTTCTAGTTCTATAGAATGATGAGTAGCTTCTAATCCATCGATTAAGGATTCCATTAAAATTTCATTCCTTTCGACAATAAGTTCCTTAGAAAGTATTTCGTCTTTTGAATGGATATAGTGCCTTAATAAAACTGGTGCTTGTAACATTCCAAGTTGATATGCAGATTCTAAGTGATTTCTTAAATTAAACAAAAATATCGTAATTTTATCAATGTTTCCAACTAAGTTCTCTCTATTAAATCTCTCTCTTCTTTCTTCCATTGCGACAAGGCCTTCAATTTTAACACCATCTTCAACGAAGATAGCGATAGGTTTGTTATACGCATTAGCGAGAGCGAGTTCGTGTTGAATCCAATCTGAACATGCCCAATAATCAGAACCCTCAAGTTTATTTCTTCGGGTTGCTACCGCTATTAAGCAATCGCTCTTTATTATGTTTTCTTTGACTTTGTCGGGTAGTCTTCCTATTTCCTGGTAGTCATAAATATCAGGCTCGATATCGAATGCTTTGATCATCTTTTTAAAAAATTCTATTACTTCTTTGTCTTCTTCTCCAAAGCTACAGCTCAAAAAAGCTTTAAAATGAATTTTTGCCATGATTGTCTCCCTTTCTTAGCAAATTCGATTGCCTCTTTATTTCCGCAATTTCAACTAACGGAACTTGGGTTTACGAAGTTGCTGCCTTTAGAAAAAAAGGCCTCCGAAGCAATTTGTACATATACTTAACTATTGGTTTTCTCTCTTTAGCATATAAGATCACAGCAATTTTGTAAAGCCGCAGTTGTTGCTGCGCGTTTTTGTCATACAATGGTGAAGTCCTGACGATTATTGTCCATCACAATTGCTTTTCTGCATGATTTGTTTTAATATACCAGCAGAAATGCTGTATATGAGGGTGCATATACCCAATGTGTGAAGGATAACACCCTGAACTGGGTGGCTGTACTGCAAATCTGCAACGTCTTGGGGTGATATACTTTATATTTGTCGTATACTCAATAGTTAGAAACAGTGGAGAAAGGAGAATAGATGCCTAACATTAGTATCGAAGGACCTGTTATTGAAGACGTAGACAAGAAGAGAATTCTTGTTCAAGAGTTGACAGATGCTGCCACTAAGGCGTACGGTTTGCCACAAGAGACGATTGTCGTTCTAATCAAAGAGAATTCTCCCGAGAACGTAGGTGTTGCTGGCAAGTTGATAATTGACAGGAAGTAGACGAAGAAATAAATTCAGAGTAATATTGGGGAGCAGTATACAATGGTAACAAAACTTTGGTCGAGCATCCGTGCCGGTCCATTGAAATAAGATAATAATTGATTCTATTATTTGAATTTATTATGCTCCAAAAGAAATCATATACAAGGGGACATTAAAATGCAAAATAGCAATAATTTTATTAAGGTTTTCAATGAAGTAAAAAATAGCATCAAGTCATTAACGGGTAAAAAAATCAGCGAGAATGACACTAAAGAAGTTTTAATCTCAAGACTCCTTAGGGAACTAAGTTGGAATATTTATGATCCTCAAGAAGTAAAACGTGAATATAAACATAAAAACCATCCCGATTCAGCAGATTTTGCTTTAATATTAAATAATAAACCTGTATTGCTAATCGAAGCAAAAGAATTAAATAATTTATTGGATAATGTTAAAGATTGGAGTCAAGCCATGAATTATGCCAGCAATGTTGGCATAAAATGGAGTATTTTAACAAATGGTAATCGATATTTATTTTTCAACAGCAATGCCCAGGAAGATTATGAAAATAAGCTCTTTAAAGAATTCCATATTGAAAAGATGAATGATAGTGACGCCTTAGAGTTTTATAATATACTCTCAAAAGAATCTATTTCCCGTGGCAATATTGAAAATATATGGAAACATGAGTATTATACTAAAACTATTCTCGATATCATTCAAAATCTATTCAACGAATCAGACATGGGCCTTGTGAATCTTATTAAAAAGAAATCGAATCCCGAAATGAAAATGAAAAAAGAAGATATAATAACAGTTATTACATCAATAAAAGATAATATTGATTTCCAATCATTAGGAGTCGACGCAGATGAAGCAGATCTTTCTGAAAAAGAAATCTATACAATGGAATGGGACAAAGAATCTTTAAAGAAGTATTTTAATACATTAAAAAAATATAATAAACGGTCTACTTTAGGATTCTTTTCAATCTTAGTTAATTCAAACGTAACTATTATTAAACGAAAAGATTTGATAAATCAAATTGGTGAAAAAATTAACAATCCTTCATTTAATGGTTATGGATTATCAGGAGTTCTTGCGGGTATTACTATGAATTGTAACAATAATAAAAAAGAGATTATTATAAACAAATCTGAGAATAGAAAAGAATTCAGTATCAAAGATAAATATAAAGAAATAATAAAAAGTTTATTATAGAATTGTGCATATACAACAAAGGTTAAAACATGACGATTATTGTCCATCACAATAGAGGAGTAGTGGATTCAGTAGCAACTGTAGAAAAGGGGGTGTTTATAATATATGAAAAAAGGCCGTTATTTAGAAGTCTAGCAATAAATACGGAGTAGAAGGGGTTTGTAATGGATTATGAAAACTTTTGGACTTTGGTGTACGATGTGCAGGACGGTTTGAAGATCAAAGAAGCGGTTAGAAAACTGCATCCAATTCAGGTTGAGGAAGTCGTTACTCATTTAGCTTGTGAGATGAACAGATTAAAAGTGGAAAATGAACAGATGAAAAGAATACTTTCACAAGCGATATTAATTGGAAGAGTTAACTTGAATTGAACAGGACTATATTATTTCTGTTTATCATCCTATTTTCTGTTTCTTTGGTCTTTGGCCAAATACCTCAAGAGGCAGAAGATGAGATATCTATCGCAACTTTTAACATCCAAGTCTTTGGAAAAAGCAAATCTAATAATACAAAAGTAATGAAAATCCTTTCTAACATCATACGACTATTTGATATTGTAGCAATATAAGAGATAAGAGATAAAGCTGGCTCCGCCATAATTAAACTTCAAAATGAAGTCAACCTGGATGGAAGTAAATATAGCTTAGTTGTAAGTGAAAGACTAGGCCGAACCTCTTCTAAAGAACAATACGCATTTCTGTATGATTCGAATAAAATAAAATTGTTGCCGAATTCCTATACTTATGATGATGACAATGATGAAGACGGTGTGAATGATATAGATGATTCTGAAAATGATGATCAATTTGAAAGAGAACTTTTCATAGCACATTTCAAAGTGAAAAATGGCGTTCTTGATTTTGTTCTAATAAATAATCATATAAAGCCAGGTGATGCTGAGATTGAGATCGCTTTGTTGCCGCATGTTGTAGCAACTGTATCTAAATATATAGATGAGCTGGATATTCTAATAGTTGGTGATCTTAATGCGGATGGATCATATTTTGATGAAGAGAATTATCTTTCTATTTTTCCAGATGACACATATATCTGGATGATCCCTAATTCTATTGATACTACTGTTGCGAAGTCTGATAATACATATGACAGGATTATCGGAACTCTTTCAATTTCAGAAGATTATACAAGAAAGTATGGAGTTTATCGATTTAAAGACTATTATGATTTTTTTAAAATAGAAATCGAGTCAAAAAAGATCAGTGATCATTATCCAGTATGGATCAAGTTATATGTTGATAGGGATACAGATTAGCTGTCAAATTACGTATTCCAGTGAAAAAAGCCATCTGTCCGCTATTCTGTTGCACTCCATAGCAGCAGGTGCAAGGCTTTGTTAGCAGGTTGCTTATTACAATTTTACTTCTGATGTTTCTTCCCAATATTCTTGATATTTTTCCATTAAATGATTTTTAGCAGTTTCGTAATGCCCTAACTTTCTTGACGATATTGTTCTGTTGTGTGCAACGGCATTACGAACGTTTTCAATGGTCTGTAGATTTTGTTTTATGCCTGCCAAAAAATCCAAATGCTTTTCGTTTTTTATCCCACGATTACAGATATTATTTCTAAAATCTTTATAAGAATCTGAACTCTCTAAAATTGTACTGATATCTTTAATTTGTTTAATTTCTTTTGGTTTTTCTAAAGCAAAATAATTGCTGAAGGTTAAGTAGAAGAACTGGTTTTCAAGCCTTTCCTGTAATTCTTCCGGTTTTGGTGTATCTTTCGGAAAGTTTACTTGGTATTCTTCCAAAATATTATAGAAATCTTCTGAATACTCATAATAAAAAATACAGGATAGAATTTCACGCAACTGCATTTCAAGTTCTGCAATTTCTCGATAATAATTTAAATAAGATTCAAACCGTGTTTCATCATGAAATTTGATTAGTGCGAAAATGTGTTCATCATCTCTTATTTTACTTGCAATATTTTTCAAAAAAGCATCATAATTTTCTGCCGAAATCTCATCCACTTCAATCTCAAAACCTGCGATAGATTTTGAATTTCTTAATTGGAAGTTATATTTAATTTCGTAGAAGGAATTTAATTCATCGTCTGATTTTTCAATGTAAAGATTATCATATGCTTCCTTCATGGCATCCAAAATCATTTCTTTAATATTTTCAGAATCATGTACAATTTGAAATCTTATCTTCATAGCGATTACTCAAATAATATTTTTTCTATTTCTTCTTTGGCTTTTTCTAATGTTTCAATGGCTTCCTTTTTTAGATATTTCGCTTTCACAATATTTGCAATAAACTTGTTCACAATTTCATCTTGAATTGTTTTATCAATATCAGGGAAGGGCAATTCCGCAAAGTCTTCATGTGATAACGTCTTCTACTTGGTATGGCGGCCACGAGATTTTTGTATCATTAGATTTTTATAGAAATCTGTTTTCAGAAAGATTAAGACAAAAATAGGATTAAAATTTTCTCTGCATCGCAAGCAGATAAATTCATTCGAGGCAATTAATTCTATATTATAATTTGGGGCAATTATTGTCTTTTTATTTTCAAGTGTTGGCCCCAAACGGGCTATTAATATATCATTTTCTTGAACTTTTAGAATTATCCCGTTTATTTCTTTTCCTTGAACATTCCGAATTTCAGCGTCTTGTGGATTATTTTCTAAATCATCAATCCTAATCAATCCATATTTATTTTCTGCATTAACGCGAGACGGCATAAATGTTTCCCTAATAACGTCACCAATATCATTTATCTGAATCCATGAATGATTACCGTCTAAAGAAATTCTGTTTGCATAGCGTTCTGGATTTATTGCACCTTCCAACTCATTAAAGCGAATTGTAAAAATCTTCCTTTGAGTGGATACGCTTAAATCAATATCAATAAACTCATTAACCATTTCCGAGTAGAAATTAAGTAACTTTTCCGCTTCTTCTTCATTATGCTTTTTCCTAGAATAGGCAGCATCCATTATTTGGATAAGTTGATTTTGTTTATTTTTATCGATTTTTGGCACCTTGATCGATTTAATATCTTCAGTCGTAAGTTTAATTTGGACTTGACCACTTATTCTTCTTTCCAACTGAATTTTTGCAGTTTCGGTATCCAAAAAATATTTCAAAAACTTAGGCTTCATGCTGTTTAATTCTTTAATTGCAATGAAGTTTGCACTTATGATTGCATTATTAAAATCTGATTTTACTATTGCATTTAAACCCAAAGTGCCACGTTGAGAGATAATAATGTCTCCTTCAGATACTCTATAATTCGAAAGTCCAGATGCAAGTTCTTCTGAAATATAAGTAACATCCATGAAAATAAGTTCACCATTTTGGTTGATATTTGATATACGTATTAATGGAACACCTTCGTTTTGGTAATCTGACACTAATATGGCTGAACCAAATGGGCCACAAATTACCTTTGAAATATCATCAATTAGATGGAAATCTCGTTCTTTGATATTTTCTTCAAATCCAAGATACTTTGGTCTATAGAAATGAGGATCGAGTCTCTTTTCGATTTGAGTGGATACTATAGTAAAAACTTCCATCACAATCCTTTTTCAAATTTTCTGTAGCGTTCCAGTATTTCAGGCAAATCATTCTGTGGGATGTCTCGCCCTGTGGCGTCGTAACCGATATAATCAGCAATCGCCATAAAAATAGCGTAATTGCTCAATTCTTCTCCTTCACTTTTGCGGCGCAGAAAAACCAGTGATGCTTTCACACCAGCGCCAAAATGAGAAAAAGCAGTTTTTGGCAGAGAGACCACCACCAGAATTTGAGTATGTTCCATGATATAATCACGCACATATTGTAGAGATGAATTTGTCAAGATGCCATCGGGCAAGACAATGGCTATTTTGCCCGTTCCTGGTTTAACGAACTGTACGCAGCGTTCAATAAATAGTATTTCCGTCTTTTGGTTGCTGCGTTCCCTGCCGTTGTTTTTGCCAAGATCATAATTTTTCAAATAATCTTTTTCAGTGGATTTCACAGTTGCGCCAAAGGGTGGATTGGTGAGCAGCAGGTCAAACCCGCCCGCTTTGAAATCCTGTTTAATGTTTTGGATGTAATTGAAATCTTCAAGGCTGTCAGCGCTGATGACATTGGTATGCCCGTCGTCATGAATAATCATGTTCATTTTGCAGATGCGGGCAATCTGGTCATTGATTTCGATTCCGTAAAGTTTACGCATAGCAAAATCATGCCACATCCGATAGGCTTCGGCAGAATTATAGTTGTCTTCAGCATCTTTTCTTAAATAATCTAGAGCATGAAGTAAAAAACCGCCGCTTCCACAGGCGGGATCAACTAACTTTTGGTCAAAATTGGGATTCATCATCTGAACCGCAAAATCAACTATTGGGCGGGGCGTAAAAAACTGACCCATTTTGCCCCTGAAAAAATCCTGCATAAAACGCTCAAAGGCGATTCCTTTGCTATCCAGGTCGATTTTATTAATTGCCAGTTCCTGCAAGTGTTCAACAACCGTGTAAACAATGCGCGGTTCTAATCTGATATCTTCACGGAAAACGTCTTCGTCTTCCTTCTTTGCTTTTTGGTAAATAGCATTGACTCGTTTATACACTTCATCGGCAGTTTCATTAGTGCCAATTTGAAAATCGTATATTTCACCTCTTGGTTTATATTTTTCATCCCGTAGTTTGCAAAAAAGCAGTTTGGAAACTTCATCAAAGGCAGTAGTCGGTGCCAATTTGCCGCCTTGCCATACAGTGTCGTGGCATTTTTCCAGTGCTTTAATCAGTTCTTCTCTGGATACAATTCTTAGGTCTTTTTCGGAATTGCCTTTAATGAATTTGTATTTGGGAGCTTTACCGTATTTTTTGGGTATGTCTGCGATAACATTCTTTTCACGCTCACTGGGTTTAAAGCCTGCCACATCAAAAGCAGTTCTTGTGTTTCCAGCTACTACCGAAGCATATTTAGCCCGCAGACTGTTGGCATTGCCAAAAGCCTGTTCAATGGCTTGCTTAAATTCGGCATCGGTGATGCCATCTTTTTTGCACTCAACCATCAAAAACGGCTTTTTGCATTCATCATCTTCGTAAACAACGATATCGGCTCGGTCTTCGGGTATTCTTCTGGGAACAATTACTTCAATATCGATTTTTGTTTTCGGATAGGAATAATCTAGGACAAGTTCCACAAAATAGGCGGCTCTGATAGTTTCTTCGGGATTTTTAAAACTGGTGGAATAATCTCGTTTGCAATGATAAGTTACTCTTGTTTGTTCTTCATTAAACGAAACTATTGTCGCATTAATACCACGTTTGATATTGCGTTGAAAGACTGATTCTTCATTTCTCATTTCTTTTATTCCTTCTGTCAATTTCTATCTCCAGAGTTGTATTTTTCCATTATATATCTACTAACAATGAGCTGAGCTGTTTGGCGTACATAGCGTGGTTTTTGAGTGAGGGACGATTAGTACCGAACATCTTCTTTAAAAACCGTGACATAGCCAAATCTGCTCCAGTGTATTGTTAGAACGCTTTATACTATCTCATATAGGTAGTACATTGCTGTTCGTTGGTTTCCCTTAACATCTTTTGCATAATATTTTTCTTTTTTTATTAAATTTAGAAAATCTTGTTCTTTGCACTTCTTTTCTATTTGCTCCAACGATTTAAACTCTTTTACTTCCTTAAAATCTTTTACATATCCTTCGTCATCATATATTAATTTATCAGTTCGTTTTGCATATGAAAACAAGAAGATTCTTTGAGCGCCCATATTCTTGTCTTTTGTAATTCTCTTTGTGTAGGCCTCCAAACCTGTGTATTCCAAGGTGTCACTTTTTGCAAATAATATTATTGCAATTTTTATTTTTTCTCCTCCAAAAAAAAGCGGAGTGCTATCATCACCAGGTTCTCTATTCGTAAAGTTTGTTAAAAACTGAATAAAAGCTTTTGTTTCCTCTCTAAAATTTTGTTCCTCAAGTGTCCCGAACAGCTTTTCCCCTAGCCGATTATATTCCTCAAGTAGCACCCGTGTTAAAAAACCTATCGCATCTATTTTGCCAACATCTTTAAAATAGCCTGCAAAACCTGTATTGTCTGTAAGTTTATCATCAAGAACATTTGTTAGATAATAATTATATGCTGAAGTATAGTTTCCTTCCGAAAGCATTTTCTGAATAATATAGTGGTCAATTGTATCTAGTATTTCGGTATCAACTATGTTTCTTGATTTTGGCAACAAGGCTTTTGGAACATATGCTAAACATGCTTCAACAATGTTACTATCAAGATTATCATTTCTTTTCATAACCACAACAACATTTTTCTTCTGTATGTAAGCTAAAACCTCATCCGGTTTTTTCCACTTTATTCTTATGCCAAATGGTAATATCCCTCTAGATTCGTTGTTAATTTTTTTTGCTATTTTCGTAACTCGATAATCAATATTTTTCGCAATAGTATTTTTTTCCCTTCTTTCTTTATTCCAAATAAATAGCCTGCCTAGTATTGCACTCCATTTATCAACTTTCTCTGGATTTCTAAAAATGCTTATTAGTATTAATAACAATATTGCGATTATTGGATAGGGAATATATTTTAAAATTATTTCTACCATTACTTTTTCCTTATAATTTTCGCGTACAAGCCGCTTTTATACAGCAAAATTGAATCTTGTCATTACTTAAGAAGAGACTAAATATGTTTTCATTTGTAATAATCTCATTACAATGATAGCATAGTATTTTCTTATCAGTGAAATCTTGATATAGGTTTTGCGCTTTAAGAAATTCTATAAGATCATCATCAACAATAACATCGATTTCTCTTCTTTTCATATTCCTTCCTTTTTAACGCATTCTAGCATTATAAATAGTAGTTTTCTCCTAAACTCAAACTAATACTACATTATTACCGTTGGCGCTCAGTTAATATCCACCCTCACTGCTTAGATATCGTCACCCTTTTACTCGCACTATTTTGCAAAACTGAATACAGCAATATGATATATTAACAACATAAAAAAACTGTTTACGCGCGTAAACAGCTCAATTTCCCACATAGGGAGACTCATTGCTCCTCTTAAACAATGTCTATCATATATTTTGCTTAATGTCAACATAGGGATAGAAAAAAATTAAGAGGTACGCTTATGTGAGCAAAAAAGGGGGAATACAACTGAGCGCCAACGTTATTACATAAAAAAGGGCAAATAAGAGAAGAATCTCTATATTTAAAGCAGCATAACACTTTTAGATGTAATAGATATGTGGAAAACTCATAAACTACAGAAAAGTAAATTCGTGACGATTATTGCCCATGACAAAAGAGGAGTACCGGAGTCAGTAACTACTGTAGAAAAATGATGGGGGGAAATGGAAGCATCGGCAGTTTCAAATGCCTCGAATAATTCGGATATGCTAGAGAGCACTTGATAGGAAGAGGGCTGGGATGAAGGTAGGCAGTGCCTACTTTTATATAAGCCTATATCGGAAAACACGTATTAAAACATGAGTATTGACAGAAGAATAGTACTTCCCTTTATTAGTGATTAACATATCTTTTCACATTCACACGGTAGAAGTCGGCAGTTCAATCCTCCCATCGCCTATTTGGAAGTTTTGTCAATTGAAATAATAAATATATAAAGACGTAATCTCAAAAAAAAAGGAACGGGAGTAAATATTACTCCCGTTCTTGTCATCTCAAGCAGCCCAGAATCTTTCAGAAATCATTTTTGTAGTTTCTAATCTCCTTTCTGGTGAGACCGACCCTGAATGACTAAGAACAAAAGTGAAGCCATTTAAAAGCTCCCACAAGCTCATTTTCTTGACGAGTTCGATCTCTTTTCCATTTTCTTCCAGGTTGATCCAGCCTCCTTTTTCAAGATATTCAATTGTTTCGTTTTGAACCCACCCTGGAACTGAATTGAGTTCATTTTCTAATCTTTCTGGTGTTACATCTCTTTCAGTCATGCTCACTAATTTGGGAACGATTGTATCATCGAATCTTTCTAAGGTTTCGATAAATCTTTCAACAGAGTCACCGATATTGAGTCTTTGTCTATGGAGCTGTGAATGCTTGAATAATTCGTAACTATTCAGCTCAATCCGAAAAAAGTCGCGTGAGCTTATGGACTCCCATGAAATAATATGCTACAGTCCGATTCATGGAAGTGAGTCGAAGGGTTCAGGGTCGGACAATAACAGACAACGATATCAAAACAATTCAGTCGATCATTGCGTCTAATCCAAAGTGGCACCGTACTCGGATTTCTCAGGAGCTATGCCATTTATGGGACTGGAGGAATGATGCAGGAAGGCCGAAAGATATAGCCGCCAGGGCATTGCTTCGAAAGCTGGACAAAGAGAACCTTATTGACCTTCCTGCCCCGGTTCAGTCTGCAAATAACGCGTATCGGTATCGGTCCAAACATGAGAAACCGGAATATCAGCATATTAACGAGAGGTTATCGGTAATTCGGCCGATTCAGATTAGACAGGTAGAGACGCAGGCTCAAGCACAACTTTTCAGATCTCTTTTATCTCACTTTCACTATCTTGGATACAGTGGTCCTGTTGGCGAAAATCTTCGATATCTTGTATATGATTGCCAGGATCGCTTGCTTGGGTGTTTGCTGTTTGGTGCACCTGCATGGCGTGTTGCATGTAGAGATCGCTTTATTGGATGGGATGAAGAAGATCGCAAGAAAGGACTCTCCCGTATTGCCAACAACATGCGATTCTTGATTTTACCTGAAGTAACGGTGCCGCATTTAGCAAGTCATCTTTTAGCGAAAATCAGTCGACGTGTTTCAACGGATTGGCAGGACAAATATGGGCATCCTATTGCTCTGCTGGAAACCTACGTCCAGAATAATCGATTCCAGGGGACGTGTTACAAAGCCGCTAATTGGGTGAAGGTAGGAGAAACAACCGGATTCACTCGTAACCACAGAGCCGGCAAACCTAAAGCACCGATCAAATCTGTTTGGCTCTACCCGCTGGGTTCCCTATATCACACGCTCTCATTAAAAGGACTGCAAGCGTGAAGATGGAACAAATTGATGTGGGCGCAACAATCGAGGAGGCAACCAGCCTTCTTGAAAATGAGTCGGACATTTCGCCTGCACTCAAAAACGTTTTCAAATTGTTGATCATGCTTGTGAAGATTCTTATCGACAGAAATACTCTCAACAGCAGAAATAGCAGCAAGCCACCTTCAAGTGACCCGAATCGTAAGAAGAAGAAAAAGGCCAATAGTAAGAGAAAACCCGGTGGACAAAAAGGTCACACCGGAAAAACGCTCTGCCAGGTAGACGATCCCGATGAGGTGGAGGAGCTAAAAATAGACCGCCGAACCCTGCCAAAGGGCCAGTATAAAGATGTGGGATATGAAGCACGGCAGGTCTTTGATGTCATCGTTTCCCGGCATGTTACCGAATATCGTGCACAAATACTGGAAGATCAGGGCGGGAATCAATTTGTTGCGCCTTTTCCCAAAGAGGTTATCCGTCCGGCACAATACGGGATACACACCAAAGTGAACGCTGTCTACATGTCACAGTATCAACTGATCCCTTATGAGAGGATTAAAGATCATTTCGAAAGTCAGATGGATATCCCACTCAGCGTTGGATCGATCTACAATTTCAACAAATCAGCATACGAGCGGTTGGAAGGATTCGAACAGTGGCTCATTCAAGAATTGATTGAATCAGAGGTAAATCATGCAGATGAGACGGGCATCAACATAGATGGTACTCGTCATTGGCTCCATTGTGTTTCGAATAGCAAATTGACCTATCTCTATTCCCATAAATTGAGAGGAACAGCAGCCATGGAATCTGGTGGAATTATCCCGCTATTCAAAGGGATCCTCTGCCACGACCACTGGAAGCCCTATTATTCATACTCCTGTACCCACTCCTTGTGCAACGCCCATCATTTGAGAGAACTTGAGAGAGCCTCAGAGCAAGACAACCAAAAATGGGCAAAGAAGATGCAGCATCTCCTGTTAAAGATCAATGCGGCAGTTGACCAGGCAGGCGGGAAACTATCGCCAGAGGAATCCAAAAAATTCCGGAAACGCTATCGCAAAATCATCAAAGAAGGGGAACAAGAGTGTCCTGCTCCCGTCAGACCCGAAGGATTAAAGAAGCGTGGGCGCTTAAAACGGTCAAAGGCAAGAAACCTTTTGGAGCGGCTAAAAGACTTCGAAGCAGATGTACTTCGCTTCATGGATAGTGGGGTTGTACCCTTTACAAATAATCAGGGCGAAAACGACCTGAGGATGACAAAGGTTCACCAGAAAATCTCCGGATGTTTTCGATCTCCTGAAGGTTCTAATTTTTTCTGTAGAATCAGAAGCTATATTTCTACCTGTAGAAAACAAGGAGTTTCAGCGAATGAAGCTTTGATATTGCTCTTTCTTGGGAAATACCCTGATTTTATGATGGCAGATGCGAACGGCTCGATCAATCACCCGGATTTAGCTGAATAGTTACAGATCTTCTTAGAAAAACCATTCTCATCGGCAATATCTTCATTAATCGGCAGAATCTCCAACTCCCAGCAGAGGGTGCCCGCCACCCGCCGCTCTCCCAACTTTTTATAATGGAAATCAGCTATAGTAGGCGGGGTGATATCTGAATAGGAGAACTCGGAACCCATAAAGTTCTTGGCTTTTTCACTGCTTATTATTCTCCTGGTTTTTCTTAGAGCAGGCATGTAAAGCCACATATCATCATCCTTATCCTTGTAATCAAAGGACAGAAGCCCGGTGCCCTTGACATCTGCCGGGGAAAGAAAACGGATAAGCTTCTTCTCTGTATCGCCGTTATCATACAGCTTTGATACCTGGGCAATTTTCCTCACCCTTTCTCTTTGCTTACTGTCCACAATGATCATGGTGCTGATAGATTCTGAACCGGCCAACTTTCCCGCTTCATAGGATCTTGCCGCTATCTGCCGGGCACTCAAATCTGCCTGCGCCACTAGACCTGAACAGATAAAGAAAAAAGCAACAGCCGCTGTCACCTTATTATTAACGATCATAGTTATCTCCTTTCTAAGAATTTAGGTTTCAATACAATACAGAGTGCCGGGATAAGCACTAAAGCGCCGCCAAGGCAGGAGAGAATGGATACTATTACCAGAAATCCAAAGAACTTCACCGGCATAAAATTGGAGACCAGCAAAATAATAAAACCTATAACCACTGACAGGGCATTGAAGACAATACCCCTGCCCGTTGTGGTAAGGGTTTTTTTCACGCCAGCTGCGGCATCAAAACCGTTATGCCTCTCTTCACGGTAGCGCCAGAGAAAATGGATTGTATAGTCAATCCCTACACCTATCATAATCGATGATAGCAGGGCAGTAGCGGTATTCAGCTCAATACCAAAGACCCCCATAAGACCGAAAAGAATTATTATGGAAAGAGCAAGCGGGATAGCCGAAATAAGTCCTGCAGCTACAGAGCGAAAAAGGATCATAAGCATCAGCCCCACCGCTAAAACAGCAAGACTAAGGGAAATAAACTGTCCCTTAACTAATAGATCAGCCACTTCAATAAGGATCAATCCGAATCCCCCTACCAGCAGTACATCCTTATCATCCTTTACTACAGTATCTATACTTTCTGCAACACGATTCATTATTCTGGTGCTGGATGTATTGATGCGCGCCGTTACCAGGGCGTGCTCATAGGGAAAATCCACAAGCTTTTCAAGATCCTCTGCGTCACCGCTCATGGCATAGAGCTCAAAGTACTGGGCTACCGCGTTGCGGTTATCAGGGATTCGATCATACCCCTGCTCACCTTTATCATGCAATGCCCTGCTCATCTGGCGTATTACCCGGGCTATGGAAGTTGTATTGCCTATATCAGGATAATCCCCGACCATCCTTTCCATTTGATCGATTTTTTTCATAATCCCGGGATCCTTAATATCTCCCTTATACACAATAGATATGGTCTGCGTGCCGCCCAGGTTTTTATTTATTAACTCTGCTGCACGCCGGACTTGAGTTTTTTCTGCAAAATATTTATTCGGATCTGTATCAATTACTATGAAAAATATTCCCACAGACACAACTACGGCAATAATAAACGCGCCGATAATAATGGCTTTGGGATTTTTCGAAACCAGGTTACCGAAATATTCAAGCATCCTTTCAATAACAGGTTTCTTTCCCGCCCCCTGGTTTCCCCCGATAACCGGTTTTGATTTCGGCAGAAAGGAGTTAAGAGCAGGTATTAATAGAAGGCTTGCAGTAAGGGCAAAAGCAATACCGGCTGCTGCCAGCACACCGAGCTGTTTTGCCGGCACCAGCGTATGGCCCGATAGACAGAACATACCTGCCATTGATGTAAGGCCGGTGAGCAGGACGGGCTTACCCAGACTCTGAAATATTTTCCGGAAAGCTCTT
>Ga0209976_10000589_pt1 | contig 23287 bp, 47 predicted proteins | sample SumtaG_FD_182806 | JGI IMG/M metagenome (GOLD analysis project Ga0209976, IMG submission 182806) | Deep subsurface microbial communities from Indian Ocean to uncover new lineages of life (NeLLi) - Sumatra_00157 metaG (SPAdes) (version 2) | ecosystem: Environmental > Aquatic > Marine > Oceanic >...
GGCGGCGAAGATTGCCCTTGACCAGCACTGGCACAACGGGGTAAGGGCGGTTAGAATTGAACTGGCCCCTATAGAGGGTGGTAGGCATCAGTGGCATTTCCATACAAGCGACCGACAAGAATCGCCAGCCACCGGAGCGGCAACCGGCGCAGAGATAGAAGACAAAACCTTGTCGGACATAAAGCAGAAAGCCGCCGATATTGTCTTCCTGTGTGACGTATTGTTGAAACAGCCTGTAGAAAATCTGAAACAAGAGTCCAATGAAGAACCCCCGCCTTCCCCGGAGGAAGGGCTTCACTAAGGAGATATACAATGAAAGACAATAGCGGATCAGCATTCCCGCAACACGGGGATACATTTGAAGAAGGCATGACCCTCCGGGACTACTTTGCGGCCCATTGCGATCAACCAGGGCAAGTAGAAATGGCAGAGAATTTAGGGTGGGAGATTGATGATCGTGGTGTCGTGGTTGATTTTACTAAAAAATACGCAGCGATATCTCAAGACAAGCGTTTAGCCGCATATTCTAAAGTACGATACCAAATGGCCGATGCCATGCTTGAGGAGCGGAAGAAATGAGTTACACTGACATGGCACAATGCCCCGAGATACAGGGCCAATGGGAGCCGAAAGTGGGCGATAATTGTTGCGCCACTGAACGAACTCATAATAATGATGTCGACGAATCCTGTGTCGTACAAGAAGTAAGCAAAACCCAAGGGATCATATCCTTATCTCTCCTCGGGTTAAATAATAAAGAATCTGCTGCATGGTTCTATCCGAAGGAGAATATCTGGCTCCCCCGGCTTGAAGATCTGATGGAGATGTATCGAGGGATAGGTGGTGTCAATGATTATTCTATTTTGTTTGACTTGTGTATGTACATAAAAGAAACCGCTACGGAAGAAGATTTAAAGGCAAGCGCCAAAGAATGGCTTTTGAGGCTGTACATGTTTGCCCGCCACGACAAAGTATGGGAGCAGGAGGAATGGATAGAAGCCTAGAATATCTTGAGTCACGGCGCTGGGGGCTGTGCGATGTCCCTGGCTGTAACGAACCGGCTGACCCGCACCACCTGAAGGCGGTTGGGATGGGGGACGACCGGAGGGAACCTTCCCCGAGACATTATACGGCTGACAGGCTGTGCAAGGCACATCATACGGAGTGCGAGCAGATTAGCCTAGAGGGGTTCGAGAAGAAGTACAAGGTTGACCTGTGGTGGATCGCTCTTAAATCTTACGTGGCTTGGATTGTGGAGAAAACTCCTTTCCGATTCAGTGTATGGCGTCATGTACTAAGGATGTTACTTATAGGGGAGGGACACGGTGACTTTAACAAATGAGGACACCATGAAGAAGCAGATCGTATCGTCATGGGATTTAAACATCCGCGACCATTTCGGTGATTCCAAAACATGTCCAAATTGTGACTTCGAGCAGGAATATGATGAATGGGCGAAGTTGGCTACAAAATTAGTACTTGATACAGTTGGTGGAAAGCATGGCAGCGTAGTTGTCATTATGGAATGCCCGAAGTGCTTTGGGAGCATCTGGGTTCACGTGCCGATCCCCTTCAGCGAGTATGATGACGCATACCCGAAGGAATGGGTCGCGGCAACCGTCAAAGAGGATGATAAAAGAAGATTAATTGCGTTGCGAGAGTGGGCGAAGGGCTTGTGCGGTAATTGCAAACACCTTGGGGGCGGGAATATTAGCACAACCGCTTACATGAATTGCACATACGGTTGCGGGCCGGTCGAGTTAGAAGAATGTAAAAAATTTGAACATGTTGACGATAAATCTTAATTGTCTTTACATGTAAAAAGGAGTTACCATGAAAACAACAATAATCAGGGGCCACGAAGGGCCACAGATAGTTGGGAAGTCCTACCCTTGGCTAGGGACTTATCGTGGCATGGTTGTGGAATTTATCGATGGTAGAACAGGTGTCGTCAGAGTGGCAAATGATGATTTCCCCGTAGGCTATCATGATAATGACTGGGGGGAAGCATCGTTCACCCTTTGGAACGGCGCAATCCAACTGGAGAATGACTAAAGGAAGACAAATGAAAACAACAGAGTACAAAGTAAAAGAATATGACTTGAGCAGAGGAGCCAAAAATCTTGAAGAAAGATTAAATAAAATGCTTTCTGAAGGATGGGAATTGGTAGCGGTCACAAGTTTCAATATATTTATTTTTGCCCACTTGGATGCCACTTCCTAATTTGCCGAAGGATTTGTAGAGTGACTGAATCTGAAACACAACGGCAGATACTCAAATACCTGGAGATCAATCCCAAGGTGGTTATCGCTGTCCGGGTAAACTCCGGTGGTCACAGGGGACGTATGAGGGGAGCGCCGAAAGGGACTCCTGACATACTGGGGCAATTGAAGAACGGATGCTTCCTGGCAATCGAGGTAAAGGACGGCAAGAAAGAGGCTACCCCGAAGCAACAAGAGTTTCTTGATAAGGTAAACAACAACGGCGGGCTAGCCTTCGTAGCCCGCTCACTGGAGGACGTGGAGGCAAAACTATGAAAGCAAGCACAGATACTATTTTCCTTGTTGGGGCGTTTGCCCTAAGTGGGATCGCCCTCGTCACGGAAGGCATTAATGCCTGTTGTGGCCTACTGGTGGTTTTCTTTGTGATAACCGTTATTGTCGCGGCGTTCCGTGAATAGAGAGGTTCTTACAATTGGCTTCCTTGTGTTGTGGGTGCTCTACCTTACAAAGAAAGGATAATGATGAAATATAAAGGCTGTTACTACGAAATGGAGGCCTTCGGTGGTGGGAAGAATCGTGCCAAAAGCAGGATGCGAAGGAGAATTGCTATCGCTCGTCGAACTAATCCGCGATTAGGTGGTGGCCGGGGGTGGCGACAATACGACAACCCAACCCCGCTAGGATTCAAACCCATGACCGCCAAACGGTTTCTTGAAGGCCAAGGCACCTAATGTCCTATGCGTTCTTTATTGATTATATTGTTGTTTGTAGGAGTAGTATACACACAAAGCCCCCAGGAATGGTGGGCCAAATCAACCCCGGAACAGAAAGCATTTGCGGGACAATGCTACAATTTCGGGAAACAATATGGCCGTGGGCACAGCCTTGCCGCCATAGCATGGATGGAATCATCACTAGGAAGGGATATAGACCATGAAGAAGACAGTTTCGGAGCCTTCGGAATCCTTCAGGCAACTGCGAGAGCGTATCGGCTTGCTGGATCACCTGCATTCATTCACAATAAAAGTCCAAATGATGGAACTGCTGATGCGTTTGAAAGAGGGGGACGAATGGCAATCACAATATTCGAGGACAATATCCGCTATTTCAGAAGACTTGGGCATAACCCCGGCAAAGCCTACTTTTGGGCCTATCCCAGATACAACGCCGGGAATAAGTGGCGACGATTTGAACGAAGAGGGGAAGTTTTCAACGCCAGAGTGCGACACCTAAAGAAGATATTCAAATGAACGCAGACCTAAATAAATCTGATTTACGTTTTATGGATTATGCACTTAAAAATATTGCAGGCATCCCAACTCCAATGAATATTGAACCGGCGACAACCATCTTAGATTTGTCCACTGAGATACAAAGAATTGTGGGTAGATGGTTAGAGAAATTTTATATTGAGGGCAAACGACGAAGACGCATAAAAATGGTAACGCCTTATTGGTGGTGGGCCGGTATCAGTGAACTTGGTCTTATTTGCCACCATCCAATCCATATGCAAACTCTCGTTTGGCCAAAAGGATGGGATAAGAGTATGTGGCCCCGTCATCCTAGCCCAACTTGCTGGAGTGAATGTTCCGCCTGCGGAATGGTCACCGTTAAAGATAAATCATTGCCTAACCTTTCTGGATGAACTACAGGAGATAGAATGATGAAAATAGAGGCAATCCTCGATATTTACAGGTATTCAACTACTGACGGTAAGCAGGGCTACACAATATACCAATCCTCTGCGCCCAAAAAGTTGGGTCATGTGTTAAAGCGCTATCGGCTGATAATTGACATACCTGACGAAGATTTGGGTATAGATGGTAAAATTGCCGTTGAAATTCAGGATAATTGACTTTCCTTAGCCGTGTAAGGAGCAACCATGAATGAACAACTGGCGAAGAATCTGCGGGAAATATTAAACAAGGTATGGGATACATGGCTTGCCCCATTTTATAAAAGTAAGTGGGAATGCAATCAGAAAAGACGGTGTGACCGTAATCTTGTCATCATTCAAAGATGGCCGCCCGGTACGCACTGGAGTGATGAAGAAAATTATAAAATATGGATGTCTAATCGCCGCTATCGGGATGTGAGCAAGATACTCAAAGACGCCCTAGCCAACGCCATTATTGAGGTATCAAAATGAAAGACATAGCGTATCATATTATTTCATTCCTGTTGGGAGCGATTGTGGCAGTATTGATCTTGGGCATAATCGACTGGATTAAGGCAGCGGGATGACCTACACGGAAAAGGTCAATGAATACTACGCTTCGGTGAACGAGGGAGTGTGGCAGGGAGCCTTCCCTGGCGTGGACGTGGGGGCCGAATTTAAGAAGGCGAAGATGTGGTTGCTGAGTAATCCCAAAAGGCGCAAGAAGAACTTCGACCGATTTATGTTTAACTGGCTGTCAAACTCAAAACCAATCTCTCTGGCAGAGATGACCCCTGAAGAAGCATTAAGGAGGACCAAATGATACAACTGAAGCCATGCCCGATTTGTGGAGGTGAAGCAATCTTTAGGGGGATACATGAAATTGATGGTCGGTTGGTGGAGCATAGGAAGTGTTTTCCCCGTAATTCATTTACAATAGCAGCCTGGAACTCCCGCCCCGGCGAAGACGCTGCCCGCCAAGCCGCGCTGGAAGAGGCGTGTAAGGCAATGTGTCATTACTGTCGTGGCATTACTAAAGTTGATATGCCTCTACCAGGGAAGGGGAGATTTCATTACTATCATGGATATGGTAACGTCGAAGGAAAGAAGATGCCAGGTATACAATACTGTGAAGCATCTCATATCCGCCGCCTGATGGAGAAGCCATGACGATGATGGAGCGCAGAGTGGAGGCCACGGCGAAGATTCAAGAACTCTTCCGGCGTTATACCCACGGAGACCTGCTGACCCCGGCGGTCTTGGAAGACCATATAAACTGGGCTATAAACGTAGACCCCGATCTTCTGAGCAGGACGCTGGACAGCGAGAATCATCCGCTAGGGCAGAACCAACTGCCATACCAACCCAATCTTCCAGGGCTTAAAGAGTTGGCAAATAAATTACGGGGAGACGATATACAGAGGACGGAATACCGCCCCAAGGAAGAAAAAGAAGAAGACAACGGTTGCCGGTTTTGCGCCAACGGTGATGTGTATGATTTTGTTTGGAAGATTAGCGGGAAACTGAACGTGGCACGCAAGTGGGGCGAAAAAATAGGGTTTTGGGGCGTGGAGTCTGTTGGGAAATGCAAGGAATGTTCGGACGGCGACGCCGTGCCCGGAGAACTGCTTGCGCCGTTGCTTGAGAAATACCCCAACTTGGCTGCTGGGCCAATTTTGTTGGAATTTATGCTCCGGCAGATGTGTATAATCATGGACCCTTCTAAAACAAGGCAGATGTCGAAAGAAACGCTCAAAGACACGCTCTTGGACTTGGTTAAAATCCCCGAGAAGGCCCCCAGGATCGATTCTGAGCCACTTTCAGGGGTTGAGCCTACCCCAGTATCAGATGAGTTCCCAAATGCAGGCGTGCCGGACGAAAAGATACCTTTTTAACATGGAGGATATTATGAAATGGATTAGCGTTGAAGAAAGATTGCCAGAATATAGTAAGCGAATCTTATTGTGCAATCGGGCGCAGAATATGAAGATCGTAGTTGGATATAGAGCGTATACTCATAAATATGGAGAGCATTATAAAATTGCTTGTTGCCATGAACAAGACAAGGGGTATATATCTCCTACCCACTGGATGCCCCTCCCCGATCTCCCCTTGACGGAGCCTGTGGATGTATAGCAGACCCCTGGTAGACTATAAGATAGACGATAAGAGTTATAAGAATGGGAACGCCATCAGATACATGACGCGGGGAGCCCGCGAATTAATGAAGGAAACAAGAAGATGGACGTGGCCCATAGAAGAAATATGCGAGTTCGCCGGGCTGGACCCCGACAAGATGCATAAGGCGCTCGTCCATAGACCTGACCACCGTGCTCGCAGGCATGTGCGAACCAAACCGGACAAGCATGGAAGACTTGTGTATCACGAAACCATGAAACGAGTATTCTTGGAGGCACCATGAAACAGGAAGTGATGAAACAGAGAGCGATTAACATAATAGAATCGTGGCTAACAGCGGCTATCCAAAGTCCCGACACAACATTATCTGTGCGAAAATGTGCAGAACTTGTCTATGAAGAAATTGCCTACAACCGCATCGCCAACTTGGATGCGTTGGGCGAAGATGTCTGCTCGGCGTGTACTGGGATCAGTATATGTGACAGCACCGAAACGGATAAATATTATATTCGTAAGGAAGGGCATCTATTTTGGACAGGGCCAGAGGATAATGATTGGGTGGGAGAATTTGACGATGGCGCTTGGGAGGCCGAAACAATGGACGAAGCCCAACGAGTATTTACAGCCAATTGCCCCGCCTGCCAAGAAGAGGATCGCAGACAATGAAGCCGGATAAAGTGTTTCTCTTTATGGCTTTGATTGTAATAGCATGGTTTCTCTTAAATAAGGCAATGTAATACAAGGAAGACAAATGAAATTTCCAAACAAGAAATACCAGATAATCTACGCTGATCCGCCGTGGTCGTTTAATTTCCAAAAGAGACGCGGCCTTTCTGACGCAGCAAAGGGTCGTCTTTACCCGACAATGGGGGGTCAAGAAATAGTTGCTCTGCCAGTAGATCGGCTGGCAGACACAAATTGCATCTTGTTTCTTTGGGTAATGAACTCAGAACTTCCTTTGGCTTTAAGGTGTATTGATGCTTGGGGCTTTACGTATAAAACCGTCGCCTTCACTTGGGTAAAAACAACTAAGAACACATACCATTTTGGGGGCGGCAACTGGACGCGATCTAACCCGGAATTGTGCCTATTGGCTACTAAGGGTAAAATTAAAAGGGTGTCGGCCTCGGTAAGAAACCTAACCCTGTCGCGGCTGCGAGAACATTCGCGCAAACCCGACGAGGTGCGCGATGACATAGTTGCGCTTGTGGGCGATCTGCCCCGCATAGAACTATTCGCTAGACAGAGAGTGGCAGGGTGGGATGCGTGGGGAAATGAAATCGGCGGCTCTTAATTGGCCGAAGGACTTGTAAGAAAGGAACATCATGGATAAGCCAACCATCTCCAGTATGGTAGCAGATAGAGTAAAACGGTATGTAGTAGGCTTCATGTTTGATGAACATGGGGGACATATCGCTCTGGTCCGTAAGAACAGACCCGACTGGCAGAGGGGGATGCTGAACGGGATCGGGGGCAAGGTGGAGTACGGGGAGATTCCCGTAGATGCTATGAAGCGGGAGTTCCTGGAAGAGACCGGCGTCGATTGCGACGAGTGGGAATACGTCGGGATTTACAACTTCGGTCCTTATGAAGAAATGTACATCTACAAGGCCTTCACCGAAGAGATATGGAAGATTCAGACGGTGACCGACGAGCATGTTTTCGTACTTCAGCAACCCCTTGACGATCACAGTTATTACATGGTTCCTAACCTGTCATGGATGATCCCTATGTGTATGGACTCTGATATTTCAACAGTACAAATCAACATGAGGAGCAACAAATGAAAAACAAGCCAACAATCGTGTGTCTGTGCGGATCGACGCGGTTCAAGGAGGCGTTCGACAATGCTAATTACCAAGAAACTATGGCGGGGAAAATCGTTCTGTCCGTTGGATTCTTCATGCACGCCAGTGGTAATCGTCATGGCGAAAGTGTCGGGGCGACCCCCAAACAGAAAATAGCGCTCGACGAACTTCATAAATGCAAAATTGACCTATCTAATGAGGTGCTTATACTGAATGTCGGAGGTTATATCGGGGAGTCAACGCAATCCGAATTAGATTACGCCCGCGAGCATGGTAAATTTGTAAGATTTCTAGAGCAGGAGGCCAAATGAAGGCCAAATGGGATGCTAGCAAGGTTTTCCGTACAACGAAATGCTTCGGGGCGTCCACTCAAAAGAATGGACAAGATTTTATTGGGGCATTCCCTAACGGATTTCTTAAATGGTTGCGCGATAACGGTTGGTGGGGACAAGACAGAGTCTACTTGTGCGCAGGGGTTGTGAGAGATGAATCAGCAATCCGCGTTGATATTAGGCCGGAAATGAACCCCACGCATTGCGAAGACGCCCGGAAAACCAGTTTGCCGGACGAATCAGCCGACATCGTGATCCTTGATCCGCCATATTCCGAAGATTTGGCAGACAGACTCTATGGGACTAAAGAGCATTATGCGGGAATCAACGCGTTCACAAAAGAAGCGGCGCGGATTGTGCGCCCTGGAGGTTTGGTTATCACGTTGACCTACGAAATCCCGAAACGGATTAAGGGTTGTGATTTTATCGCGGTTTGTGGGGTTTATTCGGTGCCAGCTACTAGTTATATGCGATGCTTCACCGTGTCCGAAAAACAGGAGGCTAAATGAACTGTCCAATCTGCGAATATAAAATGTGGGGGCATGGGACAAGAGCCGGGAACAAACGTTGGCGTTGTAACAAATGCGGGCATACCGTCACCGAGGGATTTGAGACCATGACCGGCTTCGACGACATCCATCCCTCTGAGGTCTTGTTTATCGACTCCGAAGAAACTCTTAGAGTCCATGGGATAACCGACATTCATTATGGGTCCACGGCTTTCCACGAGGAGAAGTTCGCCCATGCCATCGATGTGATTAAAGACGATCCTCAAGCAAGGTGGTTTGGTAACGGGGATATGATCGAACTGATCCCTTCTCATTACAAGATCAGCCAACGGGGGCAGAACATGAAGCCCGAAGACCAGGCCATCGAGATCGCGGAGAAACTCCAGTCGATCTCCGAGAAGTGTCTGTTCATCCGGGGTGGGAACCACGAACTGAGAACGATGAACATGATGGACCTGAACATCACCAAACTCATCGCGGAGCGTCTTGGTGTCCCTTTGTATCACCTGCCTGGATATACAGTATTCAACATAGGGGAGAAGGTCTGGAAGTTAGCCTCTGGGCATGGCTTTCGTGTGGCGAAGAATGGAAATCTTGAACTGGAGCGCCTGAGGCTGACCTACCCGGAAGCCGATGTTTACTACTTGGGGCATGACCATAAACTGTATGCCGACCAGATGCCCGGACTGGGCGTGGACGAAGGCGGAGAATGTCTGCGGAACCAATGGTTCGTTAGGGGAGGGTCGTTTCTGAGATACGCCGATTACGCAAGATATGGAATCTATCCTATCCAGAAGATAGGATGGGTGGAGATTGAGTTCCCCAGTGTAGGGGATATAGCGTGTAAGATACATTGATACATGGAATACAAAGGAGAATAAGATGACATCCAAAGCAACCCGAACAGAACCTCTTGGAGACCCAGGTCTCATTATTGGGGGCATACCACAAGACGAGTTATTCAAATGGGCTGAAGAGCACATTAGCCGCTCGAATCATAAAGAGGATAACAAGGATTGCCCATTTTGCGAAAGGCGCAACAAGGGACAAGCGGGACTATCGCATGTTCAATGCTATTACTGCGGCGCACAAACGGTTTTAATAGATAACTACGGGCGCTGCCCAACTGGTTGCCCCGGACGCTTCGAGGTATTGGGCGAATATAAACAGGATTGGCCCTTGGCTATGTGAAAAGGAGTTAATCATGGTTATCACAGAAGAAGAGTGCTGCCAAACTCCTACTGTCTTAATGGTAGGCGGAGGTGGTCTTGACGATCAGTTTCTTTGTGAGACATGCATAAGACATGCAGACATCAAGAAAATGCTGGACAAGCGAGTTCTTACTAAGAAGTACTCCCCCACGGAAGGCCCGTGCTCTGCCCGGCTAACTAGGAGGAAGAAATATGCTTGACTTTGAAGACCTCTTAAAACACTATAAGGCTCTTCTTGCATCTTTTGAAGAGAAATGTTTTAAATTAGGCGAAGCGCCCATCAATGATGAAGCCTGGGTACAGGCGGCGGACGACATTGCCAAACTAGAGGAGGAAATGGAATGATCCAGACGATCACCTGTCTTTTGTGCGGTGAAGATTTCGTGACGATCACCACTCGAAAGATATGTTTGAGATGTTGCAGAATCAACAAAGTCGCGCTGGAAGAGGTGCGCTCGATCCTTGACGATAAAGACCTTATGGACACAATAGGGAGAGATTGTCACGATCCATACCACGAGCGTCGCTGGTGTTCAACATGCGAAGCGAGGCTTAATGGTATTGATGCCTACAGAAACGCTATCCTTCAACTGCTGAATGAAGATAGTCCGTAACTACAAGGGAGACAAATAGAATGAGAATATCACTCTTTTGGGCTTGGTATGATTTTTGGGTCGGGCTGTTTTGGGATTCAAAAAAACGGATTCTCTATATCTGCCCGATACCGACGGTAGTTATTAAAATCGAACTGAATGCGAATAATCAGAGTCCGTAGGTGCCGCCCCGATGAGGATTGGGGGCCGGTCAAGGCTTATTTCGATGTGGAGATAGAGGACTTTATTATCAGGGGATTTAAAGTGACTGATGAAGATGGAGAAACTTGTATATACAGTCCTGTAAATTGGAAATACTTTGATGTATTACTTATACACCCTGATGCACATGAAGAGTTGATGAAACAATACATGGAATACAAAGGAGAATAAGATGACTACAAAGAAAGAGTTACAGGAACAAATCGACACACTCTGGAATTTGGTCGCACGCCACAGGATAACAGCCGATAGCCGACAAGAATGGGCGGACCGGAGCGGAAAGTCAGCGATTGAGAGGCATAAGCACCTTCTCGCCTACATCGATCTGATCCTCGAACACCTCGGCCTTGAGATCAAAAATGTCGAGGAAGTCCCCTCTCATCTGGAGATTGTGAAGAAGGAGAAGAAATGAAGAACGAAGACGAAAAACAAGACCGGCGAAGCGACGAAGAACGCCGCGCCCGCACTCTTGAAAACAGGATAATGTCTATACTTACGAAAATGCGGCTGGAGGAGTCGAAATCCCGGACTTCACTGAGAGGGCAGACCTCTTTTGATGAGCGGTGGGACTGTGCTTGCGAAATTGCCGAAGAGTGCAGGAAATAGTGTTGTACGAGAAGATGGACAACGGTGATGGAGTTAGCCTGCGCCGGGGCAGGGACATCCTGAAGTTTGCCTGTTGCGACTGTGGCATGGTTCACTTCATTAAGGTCCAATTAACCAAAAAAGAAAAGTATTTCTGGGTAAGATTCTGGAGAGACGACCGGGCAACAGGGCAACTCCGCAGACATAAATATGGTGACCTGCAACACGCTCTTAAGGGTTACCGCATTGTAAAGGGGAAGAAATGAAGAGAATCGAAGAACTCGAAGCCAAGGTAGACCAACAACGGCGGATCATCGCCGCCCTGCTGAAGTTTTCACATCTTGAAGTATTCGAGGAGTACGGGACGACTTACGTGCGGAGCAACCTGCCGGTCTTTGAGTTTGAAGACCTGTTCGAGGAACTCCAAAACTTCAGCGCTAAATAATTCTTGCCTTTCAGCGTAAACGGGCGTAACATTCAGGGAAGGATTTGAGGCACAAAATAGCCTTTACTGAGGACAGAAGAAAATGATCCACATACCTGACATGCGAAACTTGGTTACGACTGTACTGAAAGGCTTGGGAGAGAAATACGCCCATCAGGACGCTGTGATGTTGGTTCTTAGAACAGGTGCCGCCGAGAGCGGCTATTTCAATCAAAGGCAGATAGGAGGCGGGCCGGGCAGAGGGTTGTGGCAGATCGAACCCAACACCGCCAAGGATATTTTAGGACGCTACCTTCTCAGGCCCAGCAAGTCAGACCTGCGCGAGGCGGCGGAACGTCTGCTGGGATCGAACATAGAGATATACGACCGTCCTTATTTACTGGACTTACATTTACAGGGCAATCAAATCCTTGGGATTATTTTGTGTCGTTTAAAATATTGGCCGGTAAAAGAACCGCTCCCCCATTCCAGATACATGGACATGCAGGCCCAATACTGGCTCACTTTCTACAATGCAGGTGGCAAGGGAAGTATCGAACATTTCCTCCATGCGGCGGGAAAGGCAAAACTATGATTACTATAGACATGATTCCATTTTTAATGACTGCCGCTCTTATTGGGTATGTTGTGTATGCATCTATCCGAATACACCGGAAGCAAGATGAGGTAATTAAGGCCCTCCGAAAGCAGTTGCGCGAGATAGCGGCTCGCCGTTATATAGAACCATGCATTACTCTGGAGGTCCAAGAAGAAATGTTCTTAGACGGCAAAGAACGTACTTACGAGACTCCACATGGGGCTTTGCATGTAACCCCTGATCCCAAGCACGTAATTGGAGCAGAATCATGAGCGGGAACCGTTTCGATCCTGGGTCTCAGAAAGTTCTGGAAGAATTGCAACCGATTAATTATATAGGACGGTTGATTCCTCCTTATCTTGTACCGTTTAGTAAAGTGTTTGTCAAAAATAGAAAAGAACGGATAGCGAAGATTTTCCACATGTCTCTTGCAGAGCAATGCAAGCATTACCGGGAAATCGCATTCTGGGGTAACAAATGAATCCACGCGAAAGACTCGAAAAATTTGAGGCCGCACTGCATCAACTAGCCCGAGTAATGTGTGATATTCTACATCAGTACAAGACCAAAGAGGCTTGCCTAGAGTGTGGGGGCAAGGGGAAAATATTTAATCCTCGGTGGGGACTTGTGGATGAAAAAGATGGAAAGCATTATTTGAGATGCTTTGACTGCAACGGCACGGGGAGCGCCGCGGAAAGGGCAAATAAGATGAAAACAAACAAACCTCTGGTCGAGGGTGAGATTCCTCAGTTACGCAATGCTTTGCAGAAGATACGGTTTATGATCCCTGTCCCCGATCCCGATTATCCCGATAAGCGTTTATCGGAAATTCTTGAGATTGCCGACAAAATGCTAGGATACCATCGAGCATATCATTCGCATGACGAATACCTAACCCCGGAAGTTCTGGTTTAATAGAAGAAACTATGAAATTGTTTTGTAGAATATTCGGGCATAATTGCCTGCCGCCGAAAAAGCCCGGCCTTACTCTCGTAGTTTGTGAAAGATGCGGCAAAAACATCAGTTATGATGTAATAACCGCAGGGAAAACAACGATATATATACCAAAAGGGGCGATAGATATTGACAAATTCAAGGAGGCTTGGAGTAAACTATGAAACGAAGTGACTTCCTGAAGAGAGTGTCATTCGGGGCGGTGGCGGTTGTGGCGGCTGGGCCGATGGTGGCCCCGGCTAGCGGCAAGTTGAAGCATTATCTGGCTCAATGGAAGAGCGGCATTATGCCGAGGGAAGACGTGGTTACGCTTTGGTCGGGAGATTCTCCATTCATGGATTTAGTTGTTAAAACCAAAATTAAAAACGGCGTGGTATTTAAATATTTCGATAAGAGAGATGTTTGGTTTGGTTAGCAACAAAAGGAGAATGATATGAGGTTATCTAAAGAAATGGCAAAGGCGTTGGAACGCGTGGACGTTGATGAAGCGGTGAAAGCGTTGGAAGATGTCTTGGGTATACATTTATCTGGGTATGTCCATGTCCCCGGATGGTTGAAGAACGGCAGATTGTCTGATCTAGCCCTCACAAGACAGAGCCAAGAAAAGTACGGGACGGTGCCCGAGGATAGGTTATCCTCTGTCGAAGGCAAATTCTACGCATTACTCAAACATCTCAGGCTGGAGTGGGTAGAAGGCGGCCAAATAGTAGAAATCAAAAAAGGGAAATGATATGTTTAAAGCAGTAACCGGATTCTTCGTAGGCGAGAGTTCACAGAAAAGACAACTGGGCTTGGCGGTAGCCTTTGTGCTGTCGTTGCTTTGCTGGCAAGGTGTTATTACAATTGCCCTCTACGAGGCCACCATGCCGTTCGTGCTCTTGTGGACCGGCGCAGCATTCAGCGCCAGACTGACCAAGTTGCAAAAAGCCGTTGTGGACGCCAAGAAATGAACCTGTTCAGGAAGGCATAGGATGTGAAGATCAAGGACGCTTACGTCCAGATGATCAGCGACCGATTTGCGTTACGCCATGCATGGGAGATGATCCACGGGCAGGACGACGATAGGGGAGAAAGCGATAACTATTACATCAACCGCGTGGATATATGCGATGAAACTCCCGACATAGACTGGGAGTTTGAAGAGGTTTTAGACATGCTTGACAAGGGCACCCGAGAAGGAATTACCAAAGGCCCCTATTCTAAAACGCGCCTTGTAGATTTGTTGCTGGAACTTTAAACCAGCGCTGCATACAGACCCCCCAAACTAGCGATAAGACCCAAGACAACTAAAGCAGCCCACGCCAACTTGCGGGCGACAGTGACATCCTTGTCAATTCTGATGATGTCCTCCGCGTGACTACGCACAGTGCCATTCAACTCATCAAGACCAAAGGCTACTTTATGTAACGTATGCCACGATCTCTCACGGTATTCATCAAGGTCTTTAGGGACTGGCTCAACCTCAAATTGGTTCATCTTCCTCTCCTGAAAACGATTATTGCTATGGCAAGGGCCGCTACTATGCCCACCGTCTCGGTAGCGTGCAAGGCTAGTTGCCCCCAGATTGACAACCCCTCATGCAAAACATCCACCTGCTCCTTGACAATTTGGAACTTTGCTACGGACCACGTACCCAAAACTGCGGCGACAGCCAAGAGCGGCCAGTGAGGGTGTTTTTTCTTCATAAACTACTCACGCCATGCTTGAGATTGTTGAAGGTTCTCCAGAACCTCCCCGATGAAATCCCCGGCACCCGTCTTGCCGTGCGCCGCAATGCCTGTTGTTCCCCACTACTCGCCTTGGCCCACATTGCAAAAAAGGCGGTGGCGCGGGCTTCGGGGGGCAATTCCGCCAGATCGTACCACCAGAAAGGCAATCCCTTGGTTTTCTGCATACGGGTAAACCGTGCAAAAAGTCTCTTGCGGTCTTCAAAGGGTTGCGTCCTAATCCACGCCCTGGCTTTATTACGGTCATCGGCAAGTTCGCCAAGTCGCCGGTTCTGCTGGTGGCGGCGAGTGTTTTCATCAGTTGTGATGCGGGCGAACTCGTCGCGCATCTTGACGCTCGGTGAAGTAGATTTGAACAGTCTTCGCGCAAAAGGAGCGCGGGTTACTTGCTCCGTAAGAGCGATCTGGTCTTTCTCGGACACGTCTCCAGCGACGGACTTCCACGCCGCTCCCACTAGATCGGCATAAATATTTCTCCTGGTGAAGATTTCGCCCATCGCAAACTTTAATCTTTCCGGCGAAAGGCCCGTGGCCCGACCGACTTGTACAAAAGGCTCTGGCGTGCGAGCCGTAAACTCTTCCGAGGGCTTAACCTCCGGCCCTCTCCATATATCGTCATTATACCAAAAGTCTCTATTCTGGACATACCCGAAGTAAGCCGACATCGCCGGCGGCAGTCTGTTGAGCACCCCGACCGGCAGGAAATCAGTAACGGCCTGGAACATCTGTTTGGTGGGTAATTTCCCCTCAATCTTCTTCTCCATTGCCGCTTCCGCTACGGAAGCAACAACGCGCTGTCCCTGATCTTTCGGGATGGAAATATAAAGCCAACGCTTCTGGCCGTTATCGTCAATCCAACTATGGTTGGTGGTTATTATCCAATTATTGACTTTCTGTCTGTCGGAGATTTCATCATAAGCATCAGGATGATGCCCTTTGTTTACAAGGTAAAGACCTACCGCCAGACTCGACACCTGGGCCATTTTAACAGCAAATAATTTCGGGTCTGTTACGGCGGCTCGCCCGATACTCCTGGTAGCCTGAATTTGGGCGTTTAAATAGGGGAGACCGTTGTCAAGTGCTTTTATAACTGACCCGCCCTGGCTAAAGTCAAGATACCGTTTAGCGATAATAGTGGCTTCCGCTGGCGTTTTGCCGTTTTTAATTGCTCTTTCTCTCAAGGCTAACCGGGTCACTATTTCCGAAGTCATCCCGAACCATTCCAGATAATCTCTAAAGTCCGACATTTTTCGCTTGAGAGGTCCGGGGATTCTGCCGGTGACCCCCTTAAAAGGGCGACCTTGGTGGGTCATAAAAGCCATTGCCCCGCCTTCTTTTTCATAATCGCGGTAACGCCCGGATTTGGTCATGGCATCCCTAATGACCGTAGAAAAGTCTTTCGCATACTGCGCTACCCCGGTTGGAAGAAAGGCACTATATTCATTCGTGGATGTCCACACCAATGCAATATCTCTAAACCAGTTAGTTATGGCGAAGGCGGGATTAATCCCCGTGGCAAACGGTCGCAGGATAAACGACCCCGAGGCCACACGGATAAGATTAGCCATCTTGTTGCTGATCTCAGGATCACGCGACAACCAGGAAAGAGCAAACTCATTATCGGCTAACATTTCTCGTTTCTGGCCTTTGATCATCACGCTGATCTTGGTCTTGCCAGACGGCGCGGCTTTACCACTAGGGATTATTTTGAGAAAATCTAGACCGGGGTTCTCGCGGGCGAAATCATACAATGAACGATTGGCACGGTTTCTGAAAACCCTCCCGGTAAGTCTGCTTATTGATTCAGCCAAAAGAAAACGGGAGTCGTTTATCAAGGCGCTTTCGCTGCCCGCTTTTAAGGGTCGAATACCGCTATCGCCAATAGTTACTTTCTGGCCCTCTATTCTAGGTGGTGTGGGGTCAAGCGTTTCAATGAACCGCCGAGGCGAATAAAACTGAAACTCCGACAATTCGGTAAACTCTTTCTGCGTTATTAGCCCTTCATCGAGTCTTTGCTGGAGCATATCTTGGAAGGTCTTGAAATACTCATTCACAGCGTCCTGGTAGCGCGGCCATCTCTCGGGTTGAGTCGACCGCAAAAGATCAATGTGCCCTTGGGCTTCTTTAAGCGTCATGCCGTAAGGATGTCGGACGGGTTTTAGATTGTCTGGAACTTTGGCTCCCTTTTTTAAACGCCCTCTGGCCGCCGCTCGCTTGGGGTTAATCTTGGTCTCAATCTCTACCGTTCTGTAAGATTGGATAAGATCATTAACGGTCTGTTCTTCCCTAGTACTCTTGATGCCCTTATAAATCCCGGCCTCAGCCTCTTTAGCCAGAGTCCCGGCCTCAGCAGTTGCCCCCGCAACCCGCTCTAAATCATCTATGGCTTTTTGCGCTTCAGGGCCGCCCTCTTTTACTTGCCTGATCTGCGCTTTCGGCCCGCCTTGTACGTCCCATATGGCGCGGCGCAGAACATCCCTGGTTTTTGTAAGCGTGATTGCATTTTGCGCTTTAACATCCCGGCGTTGCTGGCCGTAAATTTCGGTAGCCCGCCCCGCATCGTCGATAGAAGTCCGGTTCATCACGGCTTCAGGGGGGATGGTCGGTTTTGTGGCTTCTACCTCTAAGATTTCAGCAACTTCTTTTGTCGTAGGTTTGAGTTTTTTAACCCCAGCACTGATACCTCTTAGCCCTAAGATCACCCCGGCAGCCTTAGCATAATCTTCTGGTGTGGGCAATTTACCCTCAATCAAGGGCGCTGCCGTACCAAACGCCGCCACTTCGCCCGCTACTTGCGGAATGATTTTACCGCCCGCTCCAGCAATAGCGCCACCTACCCCGCCTGCCAGTGCGCCAAGCGTAGTACCCCTCAGACCCGCTTTTGTTGCTTGGCCGATGTCAACCTCGCCTGTTTGAACTAACTGCCTTACAGACGATGCTGTGGCGTCATACGCGCCTAATGCCCCTCCGCCCGTGATCGCCCGTTGCACTCCAACTTGAACCGCTTTTTTTGCGGCAGACTTCTGGACCCCGGCCTGAACGAGTTTTCTGGTGGCAACCTGGGCGGCTTTTTTTGCTGGAAGAGACGCGACACCACCACCGGCAACAACCGTTGCGATGTCCAGAGGCATCAGGAACGATACTATCGTCGAGCCAATCTGCTCCAGCAAATTAGGATCATAATTATCTAGTTTGAATGGGGCTTTGCCCGTTGCAAGTTGGAAGGCAAGCCCTGAAATGGACTGGTTTACACCGGCTTTGGCAAACTGAAGGCCGTCTCCAGGCTCGAGAGGTTGAGCGCTTACATTAGAAAGATATTGAGGGTATTTCTTTAGGACCGCATCGGCTAATACAAGATCATCGATCTCGGCATATTGAGGATACTTGGCTTTGATCTGCTGGGCAAAAGCACTCCTATCTACCGGCATTGAGCAATTCCAACAAATTTCTTCCCGGAACACCTCTCTCAAAAGGCAGATTAAACCCCGCTCGTTGGACAGGTTCCCCAAATTCAAGACCAAGAGGATTGTCTGCAATGTCAATGGTCGGCGTCTGGCTTACCCCAAGAAGGCCGCCCAATTCTCCCAGTGCTTGCATATATATATCTTCGGCTTCGAGGATTCCTTGAGAAACTCCCGTCTGGGCCAGTTTCATTATATCCGTCAACTCTTGAATCCGCTTATCGGCAACTGCGTCTGCTTTTAGCAAGTTCTTTTGCCGCGTCTGAGCAGTTGTGGCTCTTTCGAGGGCTATCTTTCTTCTCCGCCCGCCCTTGGTCTCCATGTCCGTTGCCCCTAAAGACGCCGCCCTTACTTCGGGGTCTTCGATCTGCTGGAGCAGGCGCAAGAACTCGTTCTCCGAACTTTCCTTCCTAGCCTCTGTCTGGACGTTATACCTCCTAGCAGATTCTTGCCGGTCTCTCTCCGCCTGTTGAGACCTCAAAAGAGTCTGGAAGACAGAAGGGAGTTGATTTAAGGTTTGATTTAAAACATCAGTCATTAGTCAAACTCTCCACCTTGGAGCCTTTCAAACAAGTCTTGTGCATCAGCGCCAGCGGTGAGTCCGGTGGCAATGAGGAACTCATTAAAAGGCGTCTCCATGTCAAGGTTCTTAAGGGCCAAAAGAACATCATCAGGTACTTTAACGCCACCTTGAGTGAACGTCTCGGTTTGCGTTTCCCCTGTTGTGGCAACGCCACCTGATGTTGTCGCAAGGCTCACCCCAGCCCCTAACAATGATTGCAATAGACTGTTTATATTCTGTGACAAAGTGCCCAGTATCCCCGCCTCTTGGCGTTGGACCTGTTGTTGCGAGCCAAATAACGCTTCCCTGAAAGACGCCCCCAGACCTCTTTCTTGAGTCCCCAAGGCTTTCTCGGCAAGCCCAAGACTCTCTAATCCGGTCTGGAATTTTTCGGTCAGTTCCCCGGCTTGTCTACCCGCTCGCCGCCGCCCCAATCTTGAAAGACGACCGATTGCCCCGCCACGGGCAAACCCTGAGCGGGCCGCCGCCTCCTGCGATTGCATCGCAAGATTGAATAAGTTTTCCTGTATGCCTTGCCTGCCTAATGTCAAGCCGCTCCTGAGAACGTCTTCTCTCGTGCCAAGTTGGCCCCTTTGCGTCCCTATATTCTCAAGACCAATGCCGAATCTTTCCGTAGCTTGGCCCGTAAGTGTGCTCATAAGTTCCGGCAACGCCCCCAAGCCCTGCTGGGCTAATTGCAACGATGGTTGCAGGAGATTTACAAATTGCCCGCCTTCTTCAAATCGCTCCCCAAGCAAGCCCGAAAGAGTGCTTACATCAAAGCCGAGACTTGCTAAAATATCCGCTTCGCTGGTGCCAAGAAAGTCAAATTCCGGGACTTCGGGTTCAAGAGGAATCTCGGGGATTTCTGGTTCTGCCGGTGGTCTAGGCCCGCCGCCACCACCAATTGGCTCCAAAAGAAACGGTTGTGGAATTGTTGGCATTATCTTAGTGCTCCTAAAAGACTTCTCTCAAGGCTGCTTGGTTGATCTGCGCCCATAAGTAAATTCAAAAGGGCATCTTCAGGCCCAGCCATAAACGTCTGCCCTGGTTGCTGGCCGAAAATTCTGCCTAAATCAAGTTGCGAGGCCTGTGTGCCGGAAAAAGCATCCATGATGGCATTAGCCATGCGGGATTGCTCGGTAAACCGACCGAAGTCCCGCTCTCTTGTTCTGCCCCGCTCAGTAAAGAAAGTGCCGGGGTCTATTCTCCTTCTTGCTCCTCTCGTGGCTTTCTTCTGCCCGAAGGCGCTCCCCAAACCAGTGCCCGCCCCCGTAATCAGAGCCAACACCAAGGGATTTACCGTCCCTCCGGTTAGGGCTGTCAAGGCGGCCTTGCCTAGTGTTCTCGCCAGCACGCCTCCGCCCACGCCTCCAAGCAATCTTCCCCGCCCCGATTGGCGCTCCAAAGTTCGCTGGCGTGCGAATGCCTGCCTTCGTTCTTCTTCCTCCTCTCTCGTCACAAGGGAACCAAGTTGGAAACCGGCCCTCGCTCTCTGAGCCGGAAGAAGTGCTTGTGCTAGAAATGGATTTGCCATAATTAACTCATGTTATCTGGGATTTCTCTACGCCGTATTACAACGTCGTTGATTTCTATTGTGCCCGTATTCGTGGGATTGATGCATTCCAACCGGATAGAATTGCACTTAAATGCCGTGGGTGTGATAATAAGTTTTGTCCATACTGACACAGCGGAAAAGTTCCCCGTTAGACTTGTGGGGCCGGAGGTCGCTCCATCTTTGTAATATCGAAGGGGGGCGGTCTGGGCTGCGCTCGACTTGTACGTTACCCCGATACCCGTGATCTCCTTCAGAATAGCGGGATTCTCATAATCTTCATCGTTGAACCTGATGATAATTCCGTTAGCTACCGTCACGGCTGCGGGAGTTGGGTCCCACTTTTGAATCGTCACCGTGGTTGAGTTTGTCTGCACCCCAATGATTAAGTCTTGATTCCAGTCAGTAACAAAATTCGTATACACCTTGGATGTATCGAATATTCCATTGCCTTCGGTCCATGCGTCTAGATCAAAGTCATAGAACATGGTCTCATTCTGGGCAGACCCGCCTTGCCCCGTGGCGTCTCTCAAGAAAATCAACTGATTCGTGTCGGCATGGTATCCCGTCATGGTATAGTCTGTCCAGAAACTAGCCCAATCCGTGGGATCGATTCTATTCTTTATGAGAGATATGACTTCCCCATTATAAAGCCAAGCCCCAAACTTGTTGCACCACACTATCCCGTGAGGAGTCTCAAATACTGCGCCGGGATGTACCACGCCTCTGAATTTGTAAGGACTCCCTTCTACGATGCTCCAACCAACAGGGTTGGGGTCGGATATATCTATAACATGCAAATGTCTACCTTTAAAAGCGAGTAATTTCCCGCCCCAAAATGCTCCCGCTACATAATCGTCCGCATCGCCTCTTACAACGTCAATAAAATTATTAATGGGGAAAATGTCATATTTGCCAGCCTCGCTATATAAAATACGATCTGCAAAGCGTATTGTGTTACCTGCGGAATCAGTATATCTGGGAGAAAAGAGAAAGCACCTCGTGCCTGCGATTACGGAAGCACCCCAATATCTATTGTCGCTAGAGAACGACTCAATCGTAGCGGACGGATCAAGACCTGTTAAATTCTCGAAAGTATCTGGATTCATTTTGAACGAATCGAATCCATCGCTATAAACAACATGCGTTGTGGCCCCCTCTGCCCAAGCGTTATATTCCCCGCCAAGAGTCGCCCTTGCGCCTTGCTTCATATCAATATCTACCAAGAGAATCCAAGAATCATCAGAAAGTGTTTTGCGACAATATGCCCTTCCGCCTGATATTCTTTCGTCGTAACTTCCACCGGTGTTATGTGCCCTTACCGCAACATCCAAACTATCACCATCAACGGTAGTGAATGTTTGAGCAGTCGAGGGAGCATAAAGCGTAGATTCTTGCCAATCGTCGTCAATAAAAGTTGTGGCAACCTCCCATGTCCCGGCAATCCAATCTCCGGCGCTGGCGTTAGACGTAACGGCAATTTCAAATCCAGCACCAGCAGTTAAATCGCCAGTAATATCCCGGTCGCCATCAGAATCGGTTATTTCGACGTACTGATCTGTCGGAGCGGCTGGCCCAACATCATTCAGAAACCAATTATTATATTCATCACCGCCTGCCAAAGCCTTCCCGAAATGAATGCGGTTTACAAAACTATAATGCTTAGGTCTTAATGCAATTCCGCCACCTACAGGGCTTGCCCTCAGCGCCTCATCGACGAAATGGAATGCTGTTGGATTATATTTAGTGAATACCACGGTGCCGTCTTCATCAGCCTGCACTGTGAGCGGAGTCCCCCTAACAAAAAGAGTCCCCGCTGTTACTCTGATCAGCACAACAAGAATATTGTTGGCCGCCTGAGAAGTACAACCGGAAATTTTCCATATCTGACCGGGTTGCATCCCCTTATTTAAAAATTGACTGGTTGAATCAGTAATCGTGCTGGTAGTCGGAAAATTAATTATATCAGCAGTTCCGCCAGAATTATATGTAGAAACAGTACCAAAATCTAAACTTCCAGCAGAAAACGCATCGTCATTATCGCTGTACAAATCAACCTGGGCATTTGGCGCATCGGAAAGAGCTAGCCAATCGCCCCTTATGTCACTATCTGGCATTTCAGTAAGGTATACATCATCAGCATAAGCAATCTCACCAGCACCAGATGCGACTATCCTAATATAAATATTAATCGCGCTGTAAAGATATGAAGAAACGAAATCAATAGATACTTCGCTCCATCCGGCTGTCGAGTAGATAACACTCGTAGCAAGCGTTTCAATGTCACCATCATCCATAACTTGCAGGTAAATGCTAGTGGCTGTTCTACAGTATAAGTCAGCAGAAAGTTTAAACGGTCGACCTTTATTTACGGGAATCGATAAAGCCGCTAAACTCTCGGTCCCTGATCCGCCGGAAGTAAGTTTAAAAATATATGAAGTCCCATTAGAGGCTATTGCTCCGCCATCCGTATCAGCAACACTTGCATTAGTAAGCGGCGACCCCGCTGCCCAAGTGCCAGTAGAGTCTGCCTCTGTAGTTCGGTCAGACACGGCGCTATTCAACGGCCCAAGGTCTACAACGGACGGGGAGCCTTCTTTCCAGTGGTCACTACTATAAACATCTAATCCCGAACCAGGGCAGACAACACCAGTATTGGTCGGCACTTCGCTATGGCTGACAAAACTCCCCGCCGTCCTGGTGCGTCCCTTCTTATCAATAGAGACG
>Ga0209976_10000591_pt1 | contig 23235 bp, 21 predicted proteins | sample SumtaG_FD_182806 | JGI IMG/M metagenome (GOLD analysis project Ga0209976, IMG submission 182806) | Deep subsurface microbial communities from Indian Ocean to uncover new lineages of life (NeLLi) - Sumatra_00157 metaG (SPAdes) (version 2) | ecosystem: Environmental > Aquatic > Marine > Oceanic >...
CTGGAGATTCGATATATATTGACGATATTTATTTTCAATCAGGTGCAGCATCCTCAGCAGATCGATTAGGTGGTTGTGAAGTAATTAGTTATCGTTCGAGTAAAACAGGAGTCACGCCTGATACTGGTGATGATCTGGGTTCAGGTAGTTGGTTAAATACTCAGGAAATTCCGTTTAATACTGCAAATGTTGGTCGATATACACTTGATGCAGCTGGTGCAGGATCAGTTAATACTGATGATGTAGGTGGTTCATCTGGTGGTGGGCCAAATACTGATACTAATCTTGATGGTACTATACCTGCACTTAAGGGTATTTGGTATGCAAAACGAGATGCTGGAACTGCAACTAGTCATTATGGACTGCTGGGCAATAGTGGTGATGGTACGACTCGGACTCCAGAATTAGGACTTACTTCAACTGATACTATATATACATGGATATCTGAGCTAACAACGATAGTACCAACTACCTCAGAATATTGCAAGATTGGTTTTGAAAAATCATCTGGTGGACGTGTATTTAATTGCCGTGATATGTTAGCAGTTATTTTGCATGTTCCAGTTGCATCAGTACCACGAGATGTTACTACTATTGCTGAATTAATTGCAGTTACAGAGAATGCTGCTTCAATTAATATTAATGTTCCTAGAGTAGTAAATTGTGCTGTAGAATTAGTTGCGGTTACTGAAAATGATTCAATAGTTGCTACTGCTGTACCTAGAGCTGTAACTAGTATTCCAGAACTAATTGCAATTACTGAAAATGATTCAATAATTGCTACTGCTGTACCTAGAGCTGTAACTAGTATTCCAGAAGTAGTTGCAGTTACAGAATCAGATGCTTTAGTAAATAGTGAACGGAATATAGTTACTGATCCTGAAGTAGTTGCAGTTACTGAAAACGATTCAATAGTTGCTACTGCTGTACCTAGAGCTGTAACTAGTATTCCAGAACTAATTGCAATTACTGAAAATGATGCAATTATAAATAGTACTCGTGATATATCTACTATTTCAGAATTAATTGCAGTTATTGAGAATGATGCAACTATTGATGCTAGTAGTCCATTAGTTGTAAATTGTATACCTGAACTTGTTTCAGTTATTGAAAATAATTCTGCTGTTGATTTTAGCCGACTAATTACTGGAGTATCTGAAGTAATAGCAGTAATTGAGAATGATACTTCTGTTAATAGAGGTAGAAATATTGCAGGTATATCTGAAGCTATTGTTATTATTGAATCTGATGCAACAATACAAAAAGATAATAGTGTAGCTACTATACCAGAATTTATTGCTGTCGTAGAAAATAGTGCCACAGTAAGTAGAAATAGAGATATTATTAGTATTCCTGAATCTATTGCTGCTATTGAATCTAATGCAATAATAAATCGAGCAAGAAATATTGCTACAGATCCAGAATTAATTGCAGTAATTGAAAATGATGCAACTATTTTAGCTAATGTTGATAGACTTGTAAATTGTATTACTGAAATTGTATTAGTTAAAGAAAATATTGCTACTATTAATTCAAGTCGTAATGTTATCACTACATTTGAATTAATAGCCGTAATAGAAAATGATTCAATTATTACAAAAAATGTTAACGTAGGAGCTCTATCAGAGCAAATAAGTGTTACAGAAAATTTAACCACTATTACACTTACTTATAATGTAAGTGGAATACCTGAAGTAATTCATATTATTGAGTCACAAGCAGTTATAATAAGAGATAGTATTATAGTTAGAAGAGTAATTATAGTATCGTGATTTAATACTAACTAGTAGAGAAATTAAAATGGCTGAACAACTTTGGAAAATGCTTAAAGGTGAAAAAATATCTCTTTCACTATTAGCAGTAATTGTATACTTTCTTTATTTAAGTTATGGTTGGGTTCAAACATCTTTTATTCCAATAGCAGCAGCAGATGATTATGCTTTGAGTAAAGATGTTGCAATAATTCACTCATTAATAGAAGCTAATGGTGAGCTACTTACTACTCATATTAGTGATTATACAATTCGTGATGCATTACTTGCTGTAGATAATATTGAGAGTGATATTACTAGTGTAAAAGCACTTCAATCAGTTGGAAAACCTACAGCAGAAACAGAATCTATTCTAGCTATTTTAAATGACAAATTAATAGATGCACAAGAATATTGTGATTGCTTAATAAAAGAAGAACCAAATTGTAAACACTTAAAAGGTGCAAGATAGCAACGTGTACAGCTGTCACGGTTAATTACAGCTCAAATGTATGGAGAAAGAAAATGGTAGATATTAAGATTAGTCCGATTGAAAAAGCAATGACTGAAGCGATTATGAAAGTAATTGGTGCAGTTGCTAGTGGTGCTGCAGCTGGTACAACACAGGCCACAGCTGGTGCTCAAGGTACTGTTGGTGGTGCTGCAGCTGAAGCTGGTTTGTCTTCACAAGGTGTAAGCTCTGATGTGCAGGCTAAGGTTGATGTTAGTGCTGCTGAAGTTATTGAGAGTTTGAATGTTCATGCTCTTAAGGATACTAGCATTGCCAATAAGATGTTGGTTGATAGCTATGGAGCTAGGCTTGGTAGTAATGCAAAGTTGTATGATGCTACTGCAACTGCAATTGCGTTGGCTACGTTGGGTACTACTCACAACATGACTTTGCAACAACAGATGGCTAGTGATCATCGTGATCAGAACCACAACAAGCAGATCAATATTGACGAACAGGTCATTGCTGTGGCAGCACTCTATGCACGAGTTGTTGAACGGTTGAACAATCCAACACCGCCAGCATAATGTCATTGGGGAATGAGAGGCGTAAGTTTACAGAAGCCTCTGCGCTTCTCATTCTCTATGCTCGTTATAAAGGTTGGTATCTTGCTGGAGATCAGCTAAAACGTTGCAGAGACTGTAAGGTTGGTGATGAAGATAGTGTTCATAAATTAGGTCTAGCTGAAGATATGAATTTATATATTGATGGCCAATATATTAAAGATAGTACTGGTCATACTGAATTACATGATTTTTGGGATATGCTTGGTGGTGCTCCTAGAATTGAAAAAGATATGAACCATTATAGTTTTAAGTGGGAAGGTAAATGGTAATGGCTAAGTTTATTAAGATTCCAACATTTGATATTTTTGATGAAGAGACAGGAGAATGGGCTGAGCCTGATAATTGGTGGCTTGATGGTAAATTAATTTATCAAAGCGATTTGATAGGCAAGAATGGTAAACCTGTGCTTGTCGTAGTACCAGATCGTTTTGAAACAGATTTAGCATCAATTCCAAAGTTTCCTCCTGGACTAAGAACTTTATTTATTCGCAATGGAAAACATAGGATTGCTGCTGTACCGCATGATTATCTATGCCGCTTAGGAATGAAATTTCCACGTAGATTAGCAGATAGAATTTTTCTTGAGGCTATGGAACTTCGTGGAGTTGGTAAAGTTAAACGATACCTAATGTATTGGGCAGTTCGTGCAAATACTGAACGTATGATATTAATAGGAAAAGCAAGTGCCTAAAATAAATATCTTTAATGGTGGTCTGCGTACAGCGCAAGCACCTCATTTGATTAAAGAAAATGAGAGTGTTGCGTTTGTTAACATGAATCATCGCATAGGTATATTAGAACCTATTAAAGATAAAATATTAAAGATTACAGGTGCTGAGAAATATGGTCATTTCTTTACAATTGATTCACTTTGGTATTGGTCAGCTACACCTAAGGATTTTGTAGAATTTCAAGAACGTCTGTATATTGGTAATCGTACAGGCACTAGTACTAAAATAGTAGGTGGTACTGAATTTAATATGGGTATACAGAAACCAACTGATATACCAACAATTGTTGTTAGTGCTGAAACACCAGAACAAGATGAAGTTACACGATTAGATCTTCTAGCAGGAGATACTGGTGGAGATATTCCTGATGAAACTACACTCAGGTATAAAGTTGTTAATATCGATGCAGCAGGTAAAATGTACATAGATAATACTGAATTCTCTATTCGTATAGATTCTGGTACAGCTACAAATAAAGTATTTGTTACATGCACTGATACTAATATTGATGATACTATCGCAGTATTTAGATTCTTTGACAATTACTGGCGTAAAATTTATGAGGGTGCTGGTTCTGCTACAATTTTAATTCCTGTAGTTACAGACTCTGTTCATGATATAAGTGCTAATGTTGATGATACTAATTATCGAGTAACAGGATTGAAAGGCACCTATCAATATGCGCTTACTTTTCATAACTCATTAGATGGTACAGAATCTGCACCTGTACTATCAGCTGAAGCTGAAGTTGACTGGGGTACAGCTACAGTTAATAATCTTGAAATAGCAACTGATCCGCAAGTAGATGAACGCAAATTATATCGCATAGGTGGTGCTTCCACAGCATTTACATTAGTTACTACTTTAGACAATATAGTAGTTAGCTATGTAGATAGTGCTAAAGATGATGAGTTAGAAGGTAGTCTGTTAATATCAGAGCAAAATTTTCCGCCTGTAGCTAATTTAGAATGGCTTATGGAATCTTATGCTATGCTATTCGCAGCAGATGGAGATAAACTTAGGTTTACTCCAATTGGTGAACCAGACTATTGGCCACAAACGTATTTTCTTGACTTTCCTAGACCAATAACTGGATTAGCTAAGACTCCAATTGGAATACTCGTATTTAATAGATTTGAAACTTGGTTAGTTACTGGTACAGGACCATTATCATTAACTCAACAATTACTTACAGGAAGCCAAGGTTGTGTTCAAGGTGATACTGTTGTAAATATTGAAGGTTCAGCTCTATGGGTTAGTACAGATGGTATTTGCATGTCTAATGGTGGTGTAGTTGGTGTAATCACTGAAGATAAATTAGGTAAGCTTATTACTGAAGCAGGACCATACAAAGCAAGTAATGTTCAAAACGCTGTAGTTTACGATGAACGTTATTATGTACTTATGTTAGATTTAGGTACTACCTTAATGCTTGATTTAAACAGACAAATAATTGAGCAAATTAATTACGATATAAGCTTTTTCAATAAAGCTAATGATATACTATATGGTTTTCTTGCGGGTGATTTATATGAATTAGAAGGTAGTGTAACTCCGATGCAAATGCAGTACAGTTCGCCTGTATATATAGGTCGTGGGTATACAATACCTAAGGTGTATAAGAATTTCTATGTATATAGTGAAGGTGATATAACAATAAACATTCTTATTGATGGTGTTATAATTCAAACTGATGTTTTTACTAATACTGATAATCATCAAGTTAAAATACCACATGAAAAAACAAGAGGTTATTCATTACAATTTCATATTTTTGGTACTGGCACTGTATTTGAAGTTCAGTGGGAGGAAGGCAATGCCACCCAATGAAACAATTATAGCAGTACCACTTAGTGTAGAACAAGAAGGACAAACTAGACAATTCTTAGTTCGTTTAATTGAAAAGCTTGATATTGTTTTAGGTTTTCGTGGTGGCGATCCATATGTATCTATCTCACAATTACAATCAGTATCAGCAACATCAGCAAGTGGATTAACAACATTAGAACAAACAGTATTGAATGTTATAACTTCTTTACTAAGTGATAATAGTGCAGTTGTTACTCAATTATTTGCAGTAGCAGCAGCTGAAAATAGTGCGGCTATTGCAGCTCTTAAATCTGGTAGTACTGTAAGTGATAATGATGAATCAACACAAACAATAACAGCTCCACCAACTCAAGCAGAAGTGCAGAACATACAAGATCAAGTTGTTGCAAATGCAGGTGATTTTAATAATTTGTTAACAGCATTACGAGGAACAGGGATTATAGCAACATGAATCAACTAACAGTAGCACAAAAGACAATAGTAGATTTGCAGGAAGCAATGGAAAGTATGCCAGCATTAACTACAAATATGCGAGAGTATACAGATCACTTTTTTGCTCCTGGAATATATTTACGTACATTATTTGTTCCTAAAGGACATGTAGTAGTTAGCATGATGCATAAGCATAAAACTCTTAATATAATATTAAAGGGCAAAGCATCTATTGTAACTAGTGGGGGTGTAGAAATAATTGCTGAAGCACCTTTTATATTTACTTCTGAACCAGGACAGAAAGCTGGTTATGCTATTGAAAATGTATGGTATGCTGCTATTCACCCAAATCCAGATGACATTACAGATATTGAACAGTTAGAACAATTATTTATGGCTTTGACATATAAAGAACTGGAGGTTCTACCATGAGTGGAGCAATTATAGGAGGAGCAGCCATTGGTTTAGTAGGTGCTATAATCACTTCGAAAGGTGCAAAGAAATCAGCAGAAGAAGCTGCAGAAATTGCAACTGATGCAGAAGATGCACGGCTTGATTTTGAACGTGAACAATGGCAAGAATGGCGAGATACATACGGACCTATAGAAGATAGCTTAGCTGCTTATTATGAAACATTAACACCATCATTTCGTGCTACTCAAGGTCTCGAAGCTCATGAGAAAGAGATGAATCGTGCTAGACAGAATCTTAGTGAGAATTTAGCACAGCGTGGTATTGCTACTAGTGGTATTGCAGCACAAGTAGAAACTGAATTAGCTGTATCTTCTGCTGAAGAACGTGCACGAATTCGAGCAGCTGCACCTCTTGAGGTAGCTAAAGAAAAACTTGGTTTCTTACAAGTTGGTCTTGGACAAAATCCAAATGCTGGTATGAGTGATGCATTAACAGATGTAGCTAATAGAACACAACAAGATGCACGGACAACAGCACAGAATGCTGGTGTTGCTTCTGGTGCAATGATAAGTTCATTTACTGACTTAGCCCAAGCAGGATTTACTGCTTGGATGAATAGAGGACCATAATCATGGGTACTAGTATATTAGCAGACAGCTACATCGCTACTGGTCAAGCAGTTGCTTTTAATGAAGGTATGTCACCTGAGCGTATGGCAGAGCGCTCTACAGCATATTCTAATAAAGAAGCACAAGATCAGAAATTGAGAACACTTAAAGCAACTGAACCAACAGAAGCAGATCGCGAAACATTAGCAGATACGCAAACTATTCAGTTACAGAATACTCTTGAAGCACAAAAACAAATGTTGTTAGATAATAATAAACAAAAGACTTTTACTGCTTATGAACGTTATGATGCTGATTCTGATGTAAGACATCTTAATACTATGCTTACTGATCTTGAAAGTACTGGTAGTAAACTATATGGTAAGATTGCTCGTGTAGATAAGCTTACTGAAGAAGATAGACAGATGATGGAAGATATGGGCATCCCTTCTGATTTAGTAACTGAAATTATTAACAATCCTGAATTGAATAAATCTTACGTTAAAATAACTCAGAAAGATGGTTCTACTAGTTTTGGTGATTTAGATGTTCTTAAGGGTTTAACTGGTTATAATGATTATGCAAGTCAAAAAGAACTAGTTCGTCAAAAGACTGCACGTGAAATTGAGATGATGTCTGCAATGGGATATGATCTTACACCAGCTGGACGTGAGGCTTTCCGTAGAACTAAGAATGAATTAGGTCCTAATGTAGATGTTAAGTCTCCACAGTTTCAAGAAGCTCTTACTGAAAACATAAAGAAAATAAAACTAGAAGATAGAAAAAGTACTCGTCGTAGTAGTGATGGTAATGCTAAGGGTGAGTATAGTGGTTCAGAACGAGATCGTGAAGCTAGACGTAGAGCAAGAATAGAAGGTCTTACACCTTATGATCCTGAGTGGGATGAAGCAGTGTCAAGACATTTATCAGATGTTGTAGATGAGTTTAGAGAAACATCAGCTTCTAGAAATGTTGGTAGCGCATCTACTGCAGAAGATGAACTCTTAGAAATGGGTTTCATGGAGATGGATATCCCTGAACTTACTCAAACTGAAAGAGTAAAAATTGAGCAGAAGATTAGAACAATTGAAGAGCTTGGTGGTGCTAAGTTAGATGCAACAACTAAAAAGAATTTAACTAATATCCGTAAATTAACTAGTTTAGGTGAATTAGGTAGTGATTTAACAGATCAACAAACTGGTCTGATAGATAATGTTTATCGATTAGTTAAAAGATATGTAACTGATAATGTTGAAGGTGTTCAAGCTGCTTCTGCTTATTCACATTTTCGTAACTTAGCTATGAATGCTTTGTATGGTGGACAATTGACACCTAATGAAGCTAAACAGTTTAGAAAAGCTTTTGGTTCATTAGCACAACAACGTGGACCAGTATTAGCTCAGTTTAGAGTCGCATTACAAGATACTAAAGATTCATATGAAGCTATAGTACAAACAGAAAATGACATGGTAATTAAGTGGCGTACAGGTCAAACAGGTGAAGATCTTTATAATGTCATTGATAGTTTAGATGATCGTATTCGACTAATTGATGATATAGCTAAAGGTAAACCAATAACAACAATTAATCCACCACTTAGTAAAGCACCTGCAACAGTTATAAGTCCAGAAGATAGAGCTATATTAGAAGAAATATACGGAGACAATTGATGAAAACTGATATTGAAACATTACGAGACAGTTTCTGGCTCGGTTATGATGAATATCTTGACTCTAGAGTAGAAGCTGAACTTGCATGGAATTATTATCATAATAGACAGTGGACAGCTGATGTTGTTAATAAGTTAACAGCTCGTGGTCAGCCTGTAGAGACGTTCAATATTGTTAAGCTATTTAGTCGTATGCTTGTTGGATATTATTCTACAACAGTTAATACAGCTGTTGCAGATCCAAATCAATATAGTGATTTAACTACTGCTTCGTTAGTTACGGATGCTCTTGCTTCTATTTTCAGTACTAATAATATGGACGTACAAGGTGATGAAATTAAATTAGGTGGTATTGTATCTGGTTTAATGTGCACTATGCAACAACCATATAAGACAGGTAGTCGTGATCAATTTGGTCGTCCTATATATGATATTAGAATTACTTCTGTACCTGATTATGAAATAATTTTAGACCCATTGAGTACAAATGTTGATTATTCTGATGCTAGATTCTTACATCGCTTTAAATGGCTCCCAGCTGAGTCTGTCATTAAAATGTTTGGTAAGTCTAAAGTTGATGAGTTAGAAGCCAATCATAACCATCTGCGAGTCCCTGAAGCTGATTATGATTATAGAGCACAAGGTCATCGTGGATTCTATGGTCGTTATAAAGTATTTGATAACTACCTTATAACTCATACAGTTGTAGAAGATGATCATGGTAAACGTTGGTCTATCTATTGGTCAAGTGAAGTAGAATTAGATCGCAAAGAAATTACATATAAAGATGTTAAGTGGGACTATCGTGTATGTAAGTTACAGTCTTCTACTTTCAAAGAATACTATGGTGTATTTCATGAAGTGCTAGAAACTCAAAAAGCTATTAATCAAGCACTTATTAAATTACAATTAATGGCTAATTCTGAAAAAGTCTTTGTAGAGAAAACAGCTGTTCCTGATATGGCTAAATTCACTGATGCTGTTAATCGTGTGAATGGTGTTATTCCAGTTAAAAGTTTGAAGGGTATTAGAGTTGAAAGACTTTCAGCAGATGCTATTGAGCAATATCAGATTATAGATAAGGCATTTGATCGTATTCAACGAGTACTTAATATTAATGACTCATTCCTCGGTATGGCATTTGCTTCTGATAGCGGCCGTAAAGTTAAACTGCAACAAAATGCTACAATTATGGCTTTACGGTACCTGACTGTACGTATTGAATCTTTTTATAAGTTATTAGGTCAAGATATAGCAGCATTAGTTAAACAATACTATACTGCAGATCAAATTTTACGTGTAGCTGATGATATAGTTGGCCAACGATTTATACAACTTAATAAACCAATGGAGCAATGGTCAGGACAAATTGATCCAGAAACTGGTCAAGCTATTATGGAACCAGTATTTGAACAAGTATTTGATCCTGAAGATGATAAACCGCTTGTTGATGATAAAGGTCGTTTAGTCTTTGCTCCTATACCAGAACCTGCTACTGAATTACAATTTACTAAACATGATATTCACATTGAAGCTGTAAACTATAATGATGAAGATGAGCGTACTCAACTCATGCTTGAAACTGTTATGTCTGGTCAGATGGGTCAAATGATGGCTCAAGTAAATCCAGCAGGTTTCTTCAAAATATCATCACTTAGTTTGAAGACTATGAAAACTAAATACTCACCAGAGATTAGTCGTATTTTTGAAGAGACAGCTAAGATGTTACAGCAGTCGCCTGAAGACGAAGAAGGCGCAGCAGCTATTGCTGGTGGAATAGCACAACCATCAGGTGGTAGCAGTAGTCAGAATATGAGCAAACAAAATAAACTTCCAACTAATACTAATGAGGCAGTAATATGAGTTTATTTAAGTTGGGTAAATTAGGTCTTGATTTAGCAGTAGATGTTAGATCTACTCTTGAAGATGCACTCAAAGCTATGCCAGATCAAAATATGGAACCTGATAGTATAGCTAATGGATTAAAGAATAGAGGTGTGCAGGATCGTGAAATAGAACAATCAGGTGTTAACAGATGGCTAAATAGAGATATAGCAGATAATGAATTACCTAAACCAAAAGACATATTAGAATGGGTAAAAAGAACTAGACAAGATAAATATTCAGTGCATGAAATTCGTGGCACACCATCTGGAAATCGTACTAATATTGATGATTTAGCAGCAGAAGTTGGCGATGAACCACTTGAAAATATGACTCCTGCTCAGTATCTTGGTAATATTGTCGAAGGTATACAAGATGGTCGTATTCCTGCTGAAGATCTTCCTGAGGGCTGGCTTGAAAGACTTCGTGATGCTGTTCATACAGCTGAAGAAATAGAAGTAGACGGTAATATTGATAGACTTGGTTCTGTATTAGATCGGTATGGTTTTATAGGCGAAGAGGATTATCAATTTGTAGATGAAGCTATTACTAATTTAGATGCTTTTGTAGAAACTGTACATCGTGCACAAGGACGTGAAGCCGCACTAGCATTTGAACAAGAAGTATTAACAGCTGGTAGTAGGTCTAAAGAGCAAATATTAAGAGCTTATGATTTTGATGTAGATGATCTAGTAGGTATAGAAGGTAATTTTCAATCGTATGTAGAAGAAATACGTAGACAAGATGGTAATAGAATTGCACAAAGATTTGAGACAGAATTTTTGGCAGCTAGAGTAGAAGGTCAAGTAATTGAACCATTAGGTGTTACATTACAACCAGCAGAATTACTTGTAGAAGCTGATACAGAGCTTAGGCGGTTAGCAGATAATTTTGGTACAGAAGCTCCAGATGTTAATGATCAAGCTGCAGTGAATGAGTTTATACATGAACTAACTACTCCGCTTAATCCAGATATACCTCTTGATCCTGAAATTATAAGACCTATAAATGAATTTCATGCTGCTTATACTCAATTGAGACAAGCTATTGATGCAGGTGAAGGTACTATAGATATACCTAATTTCAATACACGTATAATAGATCCTAATACTCCAATGACTTTCTCTGATAATGCATATAGAGGATATGCTTTGCCTAATACTAATGATGCTTCTTATGCTGTTCGTATTTATAAGAATAAAGCTGTAGATACTAAAGGTTTTAACTATGTTGAGCATTTTCCTGGTGAAGCTGTAAATGGAGGTACATTCCATACACGTACAGATGTTATACAGAATAATGAAGTACTTCGTATTCAGGAGATTCAATCAGATATTCAGAATGCAATGACTAAACAGAAAACTAGAGCTATTGCTAATTGGAGAAATAGTTCTTTTAAATTGCGTATATTTGATATTACTCCTACTTCTGATAATCCAGAAGCTATAGAGATTTTAAGTAAAGTCAATGATAATGTGCTCAAACTTTTAGATGCAAAAGGTATAAGACCTAATCATGGTGACGTAAGTGATGTTTTAGAAAGTACATTTAGAACAGATATATATGAGTCAATGTCAGAATTGTTACATCCAGATGATCTTAGCAATTTACAATCGTTTACACAACATTGGTTAGGTGCATTAAAAATTACTTCTAATTCTGGTGCAATGAGTATGCCTGAAACTGTTGCAAAAGATCTTGCAGAAAATACTGATTTGTCATTAGAACAAGTCAAAACAATTGGTAAAGAGTTAGAAACTTTTCCTGAAAGGTATAAATTACAAGTTGAAAAAGAATTACAAAAACATACAGATAAAGCAGAGGAAATAGATAAGCTTAGAATATCACCTAAAGAACGACAAACTCGTATTCAATTAGGTACTAGAAATGCTACAGTTGAAGAACAAATACTACAAGCTAGATCTATAGTAGATGCTACTGAACTTGTCAATAATAAATATGGCTTAGATCTACTTGATACAGATATAAAGAATCAAAGTCAGTTGCGTGAAGCTATAACAGAAGCTGTAATGGATTCTCCCTTAGATACAATAGCAGATAATGTACTTAAACAAATGAATACACCTCCTGTGAGAGTACGTGGTCAAGTAATACGAATGTCAAGAGGAACAGAAGAACGTATTAAAACTGAGATTAATAATGTTACTGACAAAGGCATAAACTATATACAAGCAAGTTTTCCTGATAAACCTGATATTTTAGCTATAGCAAAAGAAGCTACAGATGAAGCAACTAAAACTGTGAAAGAAGGTATGAAAGAATTAACTCCACTAGAGAAATTCCCTGACGCTAATAAATTTGATTTAGATATACCATGGAGAAAGCAAGGTATTCAAAATGAAGTTGTACGTGCTATTGAAAATGGTCAAAAAGAAGTATGGCTTACTGTTAAACCAGAAGGTACAAGTAAATTAGTTCGTGATCAAAAAACTGTACAACCTGCTTATGAAACTGGTGGTAGTATAAACAAAACTTTTAGAGCTGTAGCTAAAAGATTTGGTGCTAAAGTAGTTGAAGAAGATGGCTATCTTAAAATGAAACTTGCTGCTATTGCTAGTAGTGGAGTAACTTTACCTCTTTATGCAGATACGAATAGGCAAGATTTTATTATTGAAGCTCGTGAACGTGGTTTAGACGATGCTACAATTGCAGCATTCTTAGAAGAAAAACCTATTAAAGAAGTAGAACAATCTCATCAGTTTCAAGAAGCAATAAATAGAGGTATTGATCCTGCTGTAGCTAAAAAGTTTGAGCATGAACGATTCATTCAGGAATTAAATCCAAATCAATTTGCTGAACATCCTGGTATTGAAAGTGATTTACCTACAATAGATGGTTCTATTCGATATGATAAACTACCTTTTGATACTATTAAAGAAATAGCTATTGAATTAGAAGTTGATCCTAGTACTCCATCAGGTATAGATCAAATCTATGAGGAAGCTATATATAAAAACAATCCTGGATTGCGAGAAGCTAATCAAAAGAAAGCAGGCGAATTCTTAGCAGATGAAGCTAGAAGTGATATTGCAGACTTCATTGAACTAAATGATTACTGGCAACCATTCAATTGGGCGGCAGGAAAACTTGGTTGGGGTTTAGCTGAAGAAGTATATAGACTTAGAAAAGCTCAAATAGCTCGTGATGTAGTTGAGATAGGTAAAGAGCATGGTTATGATCTCATTGCTGGACAAGGTCAAGAAGTAGGTAATCCACCTATAATATTAGAAGAAGATAGATGGTATGTCAATGTTAATGGTAATGTCTTTGATGCTACACCAGGAATTTTAGCCAGTCTAGCTCGTGAAGGTGGTGAAATAGGTATATCTATAGGAGGTGGTACTGCTGCTGCATTAGCAGTTGATAGATACACTAAAGGTTGGGAAGCATTTCCACCTACACGGTTAATGAAATTTGGCGCAGTAACTGCTGGCTTTGTAGCTGGTGCTGTATTTGGTGATCAAGTAGATTATGCTACAGCTGCTATTAGACAGCATGAAGAATATAACTGGAGTGTAGCTTTAGATAAAGCTTTAGGTTCAGCACAACTTGCTGTTGTTGGTGAAGTATTAGGATTAGCAGGAATCACAATACTTAAAAGTAGTGCAAGACATATAATACGTGCCTATAATACTGCAGCAAATGGTAATATCGATGGTGCTTATGATATATTGCTTAGATCATTAGATGTTACAGATGAACAAGCACAAGAACTTGTTAGACGATGGGAAAGTGTTAATCAGAAGCAAGCACCTGTATTAGCTGATAAAAGAGGTAGATTTAATCCGCGTAATCTTCTTGGTAAACCAGATAAAGAAAAAGCTATTGCTATATTACCGGTAACTAGAGCTGGTGGTGAACATATAATACCAGCAATAGCTGAAAAGAATCCTAGAGCTTCTGCTGCTATTGTTTCTGAAATAAACCAACGAGCTAAATCGTTAGTAAGAGCTGCATCAGGTGAAATTGATAAAAGTGGTAAACGTATAGTAGCTCAAGAAATTATTGATGGCATTGGTACATATAAAGCTGATGTAGAAGACTTTTACAATGTGATTAAACAACAAGGCGGTGATCTAGCACCTACTGGATATGGCTGGGATATGGATACAATGGCAATTAAGCCATTAGTTGAAGATCTAATTAGTAAAATATATAGAGATGGCCCACGTAAAGCTGCAATGAATATGCTAAAGCGTATTGACAAGCTAACTACAGGTCGTACCTTTGAAGATCTCATTGAACTGCGCCAGTTAATGAATAAAGTTCGTAGTGGAAGAAGTCTTGGCAAAGGTGAGCATGAAGCATTTCAAAACATTATGGGTAATATAGATAATGAGATTGAAGATGTGTCAAGACGTATGGGACCAGGTGGTGAGCAATGGGCTAAAGACTGGACAACGGCTAAAGCTGATTATAGTGAGATGAAAAAACTAACTAATAATGCTTTGTCTAAAATTTTACAGCGTCCAGGTATTAGTGATGAAGTAGTTGCTAAAGCTTTAGTTAAATACGGTACTGCTTTAGATGGTACATATGATAACTTGATTAAGCGATTACCACTTGATGTGCAACCTAATGTAGAAGCACTGATTATTGATAATTTAGTTGAAAAATTTACTGATGGCAATATTACACAATTGCAAGCAACTAATTTTCCAGAATTATCTAGAGCATTAGCTGACTACGATTTTGTATGGCCACGATCTAGATCATTAAGAAGAGTAGTTGATACATTCGCTGAAATTTATCAAAATGATAATGCACTATCATATGTATCTGGTGGTATCTCAACAACTAAATTCCAAAGTTATCTTACTACTGATCCTGTTATAAGGGCTAAATTTGAAATTGCTAGTGGATTCTTTAATCAGATTAAGATTTTAATGGGTGGACCTAAAGGTGATGCTGCTGCATTAATTAAAGCTAGTGCTAAATTACTTGAAGATCCATTGAATCCACATAATGTTGAACGAGCACTTGCTGCAGTAGAAGATGATTCTATACTTCAAAGTGCTATTAAGAAACTATCTGCTGAAACTGCTGCATCTAGACACTTAGGCAGACCAGGAGTTACTGGTAAGGTCAAAATCTTTAGAGATAAAAGCGGTAGATTATGGACTAAAGATGGTAAAGGTCGTACAGCTGCTGAAGGAATACCAATGCACCGTATGACTAATGAAGAAGTTGCTACTAAAGTTTCTCAAGCAAAAGATGTGAGAAACCTTAGTGAAATAGAAAAGGCTAGATTAATTGATGCTGGGTTTGTATCAATTGGATTGGACGATGGCACAGTTATTATACTTAACTAAGAAATCGTCGTAAGAATCACACCAAAACGCTATACCATTGCGTTTCTTTACCTCGGCAAGGTTCCAGGATTGAAGCTTTCTAGGTTTCTCTCCTGGTTTTTTTACTTCTACAGACCAGAACCGTCCTTGCGGATCACATGATATAATATCAGACACACCACCTCTGCTCGCCACTATTACATTAACACTATAATGATTGTTAGCTCTAAGTGTAGTTAATATCTTACCTTGTATACCTTGTTCTTTCATTTTCTCTTCTCCATCTAGTGCATTATTTTCTAATAACATAAAATATCTAATTAATGCATCTGTGGTCTGATAGTGGCATTTCTCTATAGCCCACTCACGAAATTTTAATAACTCTTCCATTACAGTTGATCTCACCATTTGATCCGTGTCGCCACGAAATTAAAAACTTGTCAAATCTACAGCCAAAAAGTTTTGTCTCGACACGGACAATCCTATGAGACCTAGCGTATGCTTATGGCTATTACTTGTCAATTCTTACACCATTGAACCTAGGTAGAAATAATGACCATCTACCTGTGCGTTGATCTTGAATAACACTATTATATTTAATTTCAATAGTTCTATCAATGTAAACATACGGAGTTAAAGATCGTTGATTGTCATTCATACCTGAACCAGCTTTAACTATGACATGCTTTCCTTCAACTGTACCACAACAAACTAAAGCACCAATCATACCTTCATACTTACCTGTACCTGGAGTAGTATTAGTACATAATAAATCAGCAGTCTTAGTTTCTTTAATCTTAACCCAATGAGGTGAGCGTGAGAACCTATACATATGATGTTTTGGTTTAAGTATAAGACCTTCAAATCCATCAGCATATAATTGCTCACTTAGTTCTTGTACTTCTTTTATTGAATTAACTAATGTGTTACGAGCTATTGGTAATCCAGCAGTAATTGTACGTTCAAAGGTATTCACATAACGGAAGTGATAATCTTCTTCACATTTACGAGCAATAAAATCCTCTATAGACATGCTATCAAAAAGCGGATAATCTAAAATACCTTCATTGATACGTCCACCATGCATAGCAGAATTAATCATGCCTGATACCATAGGACGAGTACCTACACGACCACCTTGCGTCACTATCTCACCATCTAACATAACATTACCAAGTCTAGCATCTAATAATTGTCCACTGAGATTAGGTAAAGGTACTTCATTACCATTATAGGTATAGAACTTTGGCATGTCTTCAACGATTTTAGTTATTAGTCTAACACCATCAAACTTTAACTGTGCTATGAGTGGAAATTCAAGCTTTTCAAGCGGTACTTCTTTAGCCTTCATAGCTTTAATTTCTACCTTAGGTAGTGTAATCATAAATAATTCCTTTCAAATACTGAATCAACAAAATTCATTTTATTAACTGATACTATATTATATACTTGTTCACTTACTGCTTTCTTAACTAACAAGAAATGTACTGTGATTGGTCGATCTCTATCTTGTGATGCTTGTCTTGCTCTACGTTGAGTATGCTTAGCTGTAGAAAAATCTTGTGAATACATTACGATTGTTTCTATATGAGCTAGGTCAATACCTTCTGCATATGAAGTAGCTTGTAAGACAGTAGCTTTCTTAAAGAATTTACGTAGCTTTCGTCCTTCTGCTATGTAGTGATAATAGATAACAAGATCTTCTGTATCACCCCATGTCTTTAATATGTATGTTACTTTCTCTCTATTATAGAGGAACCAATATTTTGGTACAATACGAGGTTTACCATTTTTAATTGCTATTTCACTTGTTTTAGCTACTCCACCTTCTAACATATGCAGTGAAGTACGTAATTTCATAGGTGAATCACAGATAAGCTCTACATTACCAAAGTCATACATCTTATCTTCCATCAACTCATTATATATATCTTTAGTTGACTGAATTAAATTAATGTAGTGTAATTTATCTATTGGCTCATGTTTAAACTTAAGTTCTTTACGTGTTCTAGTAATGAATAAGTGCTTTGTTTCTGATATTATTAGTTCTTCTTTAGTTTTAGTATATACAGGAACCTGTTTGCTGTTATACCATGCATGACTTGGTATACCATAATCTTTAAACCATGCATAAAAAGTCTTATACTTTCTCCAGGGTGACCAAGAACTAAGAGCAAACTGATGATACAGCATCTGATAGCCTTGAGCATGCGGTGTAGCAGATAAATATATAATAGGACATCGTATGCTAGTGTTTTCTTGTATACGTTTGTGCATTGCTGATTGCTCAGGGTATCCACTTATATAGTTATGTGCTTCGTCTAATATCAATAAGTCACATCTACCAAATTTATGTACTTGATGATAATTAGTTACATAATACTTTTTTGTATGAGAGAACTGACTCAGTACTTTGAGCCAGTCCTTCACAGCTTTTTTCTTTGTTACGACTAGTACATCTCTAATATTGCACATCTCTGCCATTAGTATAGAAGTAATAGTCTTACCTGTTCTTTCTTCCATAGCTAAATAGCAGATCATGTGCTCTTTTAGCACATCATAGCCTAGCTTAGATATTTCTAATTGATGTGATCTAGCTTTCATTTCTTAAAAAATACCAGTGTGACTGATTCTTTACTTGCAACTGGAGCTACATAAGTAACTATGCCTACTGTCTTCCATTTTCTTTTTGGTTGATAAGTAGCATCACCAACTAAAATAGCAAAGCGTTTATTACCAGCTTGAAAAACATAACCTTCATCTTGTACATTGACTTTAGTTAATTCAGTTTCCTTACCAATGAAGTTAACTAAATGAGTTAAAGCTTTATCTGCCGTGCTATTAGGATCTTGTCCATATTTAGCAGTAGCCCAATATAAGACACGAAATTGATTAGAAGTTAAATTACGTAGTGATGCATAATGCAATAGCCGGCCTAGTACACGTATGGCAGTACCACCACCAAAATCACCTTCTGTTACCTTACGACCTAGTTCTTCACCTACAATCAAAGGCAATCCATAACTAGTTACACTGTCTAAATAAACGATATAGTCTAGCTGTCGACCTTTGCCTACAATATAATGAACATTGATTGAAGTAATAAGGTCACGTACTCGCTTACCAGCCAATTTACATGCATATGTACCAACAATAGTGTAGTCTAAAAGAGCTGCTAAGAAAGCTCTATTCTGTACACTTGAACCATTACCAATAGAACCTAAGGTAATAGGTATTCGATTATTGACTGCTTGTACGAAAGGTGCAAAATCATATTCAACATAGGTTGCTATTGGATTGCTACCTGTATTTTTATTAAAATCTCGCGAAGTTATTTCATTACCTGTCATCACTGTCAAACTACCAAATGCGTTATCCCAAAGTAGTAACAATTCCTTTATGGAAGTATTAACATCAGCACGATATTGTTTACCATTATCAGCGTCAACATTTGCTATGTGTTGTGCTACTCTATCTGCATCCCGACCAGATACAAAACCCAATTGATTTGGATATAATAAATTTGCACTTAGTGTAGCTGCATTAGATACTTGCTTGTGTGTGCGTACATTATTACCCCAATTCTCATAAGGGCCAGAGCTTGATCCTACAAATTCAGCTATATTCATTTCAGTTACCTCTAATGTGATTTAGCCTCATATTAAATCGTTTCGACTTAATTGAATAATATCTTCAGGTGAAACACCAGCTTTGATTAAAGCTATTGTTGTTTGTGATTTATCTGCATCAGCTTCAACATATTCTACAATATTAGCTGGTGTTATTGTACCAATATAAATACTAGCTTTATCGTGAACCATATTAGCTTCATCAACTTCTAAAATTATCTTTCTCATGATTTTGTACCTACAAATCTGCAGTCATTATAAAAAGCACAGTACTTGGGACTGCATAACCAGTACTTAGGATTACCTCTAAAGAGGATGTTTGGATCAATTATATCTTTGTTAAGAACTTCAAGTGTATCGAGAAGTGTATTCACAATAGCTTTAGCTTTAGGGATATTGATTTGTGCATCCATTACATGACCTTCAGGCTTAGCCTTAAGGACTACTGCTTGAATGCTACTATTATTAACCTTGATACCATTCTCTTCTACTACAAATCTATAAATAGATTGCTGTGTAGATGAATTAGCTACTTGAGGTTTACGTTTACTTGTCTTGACATCAGATATAAGACCAAGACGTTCTTCAACATAATCAAGTGTACCAGATATACCCTCAACAATAGGATGACCAGTAATCTTAACTGTATACCTTTTCTCTACATGAGTTGGAATAACTACCCAAGGTACGATATCTTCAACATATGTATCAAGACCTACGATAATCTCTTTAGCACATGAACCTTGTGATTCACTCGCGTCATAGACTAAGCCTTTCTGTTCTTCTTCAGTGAAAGCTTCCATTGCTGCATCAGCCATAGAACCTTTACTAGAGATCTTAGTCTTAGCTTTAATACTGTCCTTCCACATCTCTTCAACACCTGCATGAATAGCAGTACCAATTGCTGCACGGCTATTAGGAATGCTTGTGCCTCCTAAGATGAATACACGATACCACTGAGATGGGCATTGTGCACCACCATCTAATGACGATGGTCTTAATATAATTTTACTCATAAAACTTCACCTCTATCTTAGCTTCAGTTAAAAGACTGATAGCCATTAGTTGATCATCCTTCCATGATCCACCAGGATTAGGGCAGACAATCTGTTTGATTCTTGCATTGATTAATAGCTTAGCACACTCAATACATGGTGCTTTAGTTACATGCATAGTCCAACCACGTAATGATGTATCACCATTAACAATACAGTTAGCTTCAGCATGTACCATTAGTTGATTCTTTAGAACTCTATCTGTCAAGAGTTCTTCTGTGTCTTCTATACCAGTAGGAAAGCCATTATAACCAATGACTATACCACGCTTATCAGGTGAAACGCATATAGCACCCACCTGTTTATTAGGATCCTTAGACCATGTGGCTACTTCAAGTGCTAACGAGAAGTAACGCATATTCCACTTATTCATTTAGTATATCTTGCTCCGCTAAAATTGCATAACCAGCTATGTCATGCCATGTATCTGAATGAGCATGACCTTCATTAAGTATACGAGCAATCTTATGCATAATCATACCTAAAGCAATACGTTGTACACTAGATAAGTGTTGACCATGTGTATTTTGTATATGCCGTAAATGTAATTCTATACGTGCATGTCGTTTAAAAGGTCCATGTTGTATTTTACGTTCTTTTAATGTTGCTTCTACATGTATTGTACTATCTGAGCCACTCTTTTCCATAGTATTTCCATTAATGTAATTCAAATTGAATTGGATTGAAGGGATCATAATCAATGAGACTTATAGAGTCCTTATTGAAATCATATAAAGAACCTTCATTTAAATAACTTACAGGATAATCACCTACAGTTGCTACTGCAGCCAAATATTCTTTTACACCATAAGTATGTGATTTATAGATATGTGTGTCACCTAGCATGAAGACTAATTTACCAGGTTGCAAACCTAATTGATCTGCCATTAGTATATTCCAAGTAGCAGCTAAGATTACATCTGATGGTAAGCCTATCATAGTATCAACTGAACGCTGATACCAAATCATTTCTAAGTAGCCACCATTCACGTACCATTGATATAATAAATGGCAGCAAGGTAAACTAAGATCAGGTAAATGATCAGGTTGCCAACCAGATATAATGTGCCTACGACCGGTTGGGTCATTCGCGAGACTATCCAACGTAGCTTCCAACTGGTTAACGCCATTAAAGTTGAGCCAGCTATTACCATAATCAATATTAATAGTTCCATCAACATTACTCCATTTATTCCAATAAGGACAACCTTCATCTTCAAAATCCTTAATAGTCTTAGGACCTTTCAAGAATGCAGCCATCTCACCAAAGACACCTGTATAGAACATTCGCCTACCTTGTAAGATAGGGAATTGTCCCCAGCAAAGTTCATGCACTTCAAGTGTCTTACCAAAGACAGCTCTAGTAGGAGCATTACGAGTTTCTCTATCATTACCATCTCGCAATACTTCATTGATTAGTTTACAATAATCTTGTTCATATTGGCTAGGCATTATAACCTATCTCCAACTTTAGGATAACCTTCACCATCTAATGCTATGTGTCTATCATAATTAGTTCTATCTACTATTTGAACCAACCATGTATAAGAATATCCATCATCTAAGTGTGGTTTATCATGTATTTCTATAATAGTGACAACATTCCAATGACCATTAGTAAAGACTACAGCTTTATCACCAACTTCACAATCTTCATCTGTCATGAATGTATATATCATTAATGATGTAGCATATTTAACACCTACTGTAATAAATTCTTTAGGTCTAATATCTTCTATAATAGTATTTAGTAAATGTGGAGAACAGCATTCAACATGTCTTTTTGCTTCCCAACATGAATCACATAATTTAGTAGTATCCATAGCTCTTTCTATACCACAATATTTGCATTTAGTCATTACTCTACCTCGTATTTAAATGTATAAGAATCTACTTCAATATCACCCCAGTGATAACCACCAAGGACTTGTACTGGCATTGGAAGATCCTTAATTAAAAGCTGTTTACTAACTTCAGACCATGCATCTTGCATTGCTTCAGCCATTCGTGCAGCCATTTGCGTATACATTGTCTTATCATTAGGTGCATCAACAATAAAGCTATCATGAATAAAGTTTTGTAGATAGCAATCATTGTCTTTAAAATGTGGATACATGTAATGCATGGCTAACTTAGCTACTTCAGCACCTGTACCTTGATTCTCAATATTCAATTGATCAGTCATCATACGACCACGGTATTTACGACCACATGCTGTTGAGCCTAATCGTCCACCATTATAATCTCTAATACCTTTCTGTTGCCATGCTGTTATACCAGGGAATAGGTTTTTCCACCTACGCATTTCACGACCAACATCATTGAAATCCATTAGTATGTCAGCTTTCTCAATAAGAATACCTCTCATCATACCAACACCACCACCGTATAAAGCATTGAAATTAATAGTCTTAGCAATATCTCTAATGATACCTAATTGATCTCTTACGAGATTGTGAATGTCACCTCCTTCTCTATAAGTGGTAACCATTCGGTAGTCTCCAGTAATCGCAGCAATCCCTCTGAGCTCAAGTTGTGAAAAGTCACTGTATAACATGTATCTGTCGGGCCTAGCTCTAAAGATATGTTTAGTTTTCCTAGGAGTTTGCTGTAAATTTTGATCACTGCATGTATATCTTCCTGATCTAGCATAAGGACCAAAGATGCCATAAATCATTCCTTCTGGTGTATCAAACTTATTAAGAAAACTATTAAGCTTTAGTAGCTTACGTACTATACGAACTTGACCTGCCTTCTTATTACCTTGTAATGCAAGAGTAGCAAGGCCTAAGCCATTAGACATATCACTGCCTATATAAGGTCTTACTTGTTTATATGAGTTC
>Ga0209976_10000593_pt1 | contig 23224 bp, 43 predicted proteins | sample SumtaG_FD_182806 | JGI IMG/M metagenome (GOLD analysis project Ga0209976, IMG submission 182806) | Deep subsurface microbial communities from Indian Ocean to uncover new lineages of life (NeLLi) - Sumatra_00157 metaG (SPAdes) (version 2) | ecosystem: Environmental > Aquatic > Marine > Oceanic >...
TTAGCCATATCATTCATTTTAATGTCTTATCCAGTTCTGGGAACTTATCTAATATCATTTCAATAGGAACATCTAAACTAATAGCTTCAGTAAGTTCTGAACGTGATGACGGTCTTGACCTTTCAATCTTATTCTCATCTAGGAAGTAAAACTTTAACTCTTTCCCGTAATACTCTAATTCTATAACATGAACATCTTTCATAGAAAGAAACTTTAAAATATATTTCTTCTTATTATAGTCTTGATCTGTAATTTGTGTTGTTTTATTTTTTAACATTTGTAATATTTTCATTTGTTTATTGTCTCCAGTTACTAATTCGTTTATAGATGTTAACCATTAAAGCTATGTATGCTATAAACAATACTAAACTCCCAAACAGTATAATCGCCATTACTATAGGATCACGTGTTATTAATTTTGATAATGCTGTAATATATATCGGTGCAGATATGAATACAAACGCATACGCACCTAAAGGAAAATCCCCATTTAAGCTATTCTCTTTTAGTACTTCATCTATCATCTTCGCTCTAACATCCATCTCGATGTCATCATACTCTTCTTGACTCATTGTGATTACTGTTTTCGCCATCTGTAATTTATATAATCCTTTAATCTTTATAAGGGTTTGTAACCCTCATTGAGTTACTGTTGAAGCTAATGCTAAGATTATGATCCAAGAGATTAAACCGAACACGTAACCAGCTATGAATGTGAATAGGTGTTCAGTGATAGTTTCTAGTTTCATTTTAGTTATTTACCTCTCCAGGACGTAGTCATTACTATACCAAACATAAGTGTTATAATGATTATAATACCTAGACTAATCACTGAGTCTGTTGAGACTATCATTCTTCTTTATACCTCTGTACTAAGTAACTTTCCGCTTGAGCTCTGTTTAAAGTGTTATAATGTTGCATTGTAGTTCTAACATCTTTATGACCTAGTAACACTGCGATAACTTCTGCAGGGAATAACATTTCATATTTTAAAAAGTTCTGGGCTGTAGCTCTTAGAGAATGAACAGACGTTTTAGTTAACCTGTAACATCTTGATTGAATACCTCTAATAGTTAACCCTAAGTCATCATTATAATTATAAAAGTTTTCTACTTCAATCCATAACTCTTTATCAAATATATATGTAGTTCTTCCGTTCTTTGTCTTAGGTCGCCATACTTCATATTTATTATGATTATTTCTACATTCATCAGGTATTGTAATACTTAAACATTCTTTCCCACTAAATGAAGATCTCTTAACCCAATCCTTTCGGCATTGTTCCATTTCTCCAACTCTCATACCTGCATACGCTCCCAGAATGTAGAATACTTTATCTTTAGCATCTCTACATTGCGTGTAAGTCTCTTTCCTTGATTCAGGCGTTAAAGCTTTATCTTTAGCTGAACCATACTTCCCCCTTTGAATTATATTTATTATTTTCATCTTACCACTCAATCTCAATCATAATCTTGTCGTGTTCATCTGTTGACATCCCACCTTTCACTATTTCGATTCTGCAGTGTCTATCGATTTGATTCTGTAAATTTTCAAGTTTATCATTAATAGATTCATCAATAACATAATTATCTCTTAAATGATTCATTTCTTTTATTTTGTTTTTTATTGTTTGTGTTTTCATTTTTTATTTTATACCTTTTTTTAAATTGTCTATTGCATCCAGTGGTTGTAAGTTTAAATAATTAAAACATTGGTTCACTTCTTCCTCATTTTCTAAGTTGAAATAATACACTGCTTTAATATGGTCTATGTGCCAACTCCCGTAATTATCCCAAGTCATACCATTTTTAAATTTTGATTCTATATGTTTTCTAAATAATTCTGGGTATGTACCTATTAAATTGTAATACTCGTTTTTTTTAGATGTAAATAAATAAAATTTCATTTTAGTATGATATTTATTTCTTAATTGTAATTTCCTATTTATTACATCTTTATGTTTTTTCAATTCAGGATAATATATTTTGTCGAACTCTTCTTTAGTACTCTTATTTTTATTCACATAAAAATCAAACCAACTTACTTTAACCATTGTAAATATAATATGTATTACAAAGTATATAAACCTTTGGGTGTGTATTTGTGTGAGAGTTTACACTATAAGTATATTTGATTAAGTCTTTTGTATATGATTTGATATGTCAAAGAATAAAAGAATGTGTACTATAGAGTAATAATACACACTGAAGTTTTAATCCTCACTCTCACGCATCTCAATAAATAACTCTTTAGGAATCATTGACCTACTATAATCATCTTTCAAACCTTGAGTCCCGGTTCTAGCTCCTCGCCTTGCTGACTCATGATGACAATGTTTATTTATTATATTTCCTTCTGAATCATATTTATAATTCTTGCACACTGGTCTAGGAGTCCAATTTAAGTTATTTGTCCATATATTAGTGGGTTTAGCTCTAGTGTCTCCGTATTTACAGTACCAAATAGTATGTTCAACATAATTTAAATTATATTTTTTAAATATCGCTCCTATAACTTTACACATAACACCTCTAGGGTTTTCAATATACCAATATTTAGGTTTCTTCTCTGAAATAATCTTAATTGTTTTCTCTAGGATTTCTAAACCAACCTTACAAGCTTCAGATTTTGGAATATATGCACCTTTCCCACCTGTCCAGTGATAACCTAAACTTGCAACACTGAATGTCGTACAAGGAGGACTAGCCCAAATAACTGTAGTTTTTTTAGGTAAGTCTTTAGATTCAAGTTTTAACATATCAATTGTTAAATCATTATGAAACTTATCTATGTAATCCACTGTAAATATAGAATCTCCAAAAGATTTCCTAACATTACTAAAACTTTTACTCCCGCTAAATAATTCTATTGTGTTCATTTTTTATTTAATTGCTCGTGTCCTTATCACATCTAGTACAAATCCATCCATCAGCCCTTAATCTTCCACAACTACATCTAATAATGTTGACGTGTCTATTAGCTATCATTTCATAATCTTTGAAATCTCTATACTCTTCTCTGTTTAGTATTACATCTCCTTTCATTTTTTATTTGAATGAATCGAGCAGTGCTCCGACTCCATTTGCTACTCCATCTAACTCTGTTAACCATGCTTTTTTAGAACATGGTGCACATATATTTATTTCTTCCGGGATTTCTTTTAATTCCTTACACATTGTACATTGTTTCATTTTAAAATAATCTCCCTACACAGATACTAAACACACATATAATTATAGTAATTAGTGAACCATGTATATATCCTCTATGATATTCCTTTGATAGATCATAATGATTATATACTTTATCAAACCTTGATTTCTTCTTAATTAATTTGGGTGTTGGGATTGCGTCCATTTTAAAATCCATGTCTAGCCATTGTTAGCATCATCCCTTCAGCTTGGGCTGCAGTCATAGACATTTTAACCATACACATCTTAAATTTAAAGTCTTCTTTAGTTAGTGATATTACATCTAACTTATCAAACTCAAATATTTTTAAAATTTGTTCATCTAATCTGTCATCAATCTTTTTTAATTCCTTTTTTTGTTCTTCAGTATACATTTTATTCCTCTTCCTCTTGAGTTAATTCATATTCTCTTCTAGCATTCCATCCAGTTTTGTAACCATTAAAATTAGATGCAAATACTAATAAAAACCACATTACATTAATTCCCCAAAAAAACCATATTTCTATTCCAGTTATCATTTTATTCCTCCTCCTCGTCATCCTCTTCACATGATTCTAAAATCCGCCTGTTACTTATCTTTTGTAGTAATCTGTTACGCATCATGTGATCTAACTTTACATCCTCTAAAGCTTTATTCATTTGTCCTCACCACTTGGTAATTTCATCATCATTAAACTAATTGATAACTGTTCTAATTCTACTTTATTTTCTATTATACCTTGAAGTTTTAATAAATCAGTATATTCTAAATTATTAATATATTTAATAACTTTTATTGTGTTTGCTTTATTTGCTTTCATTTGCAATTCCTCCAGAAGTTATATTCTGTCGCCGTATGTAGGTATCTATCATATTGAACCTCATCTAACTTATACGCTTGCATTAAATCAAACTTAAGTATGTCTAACTCATCATAATTACTACAGTGTAACGTTTTAACTGACGCTAGTTGAAAATCTAATAACATTAAGTTATCATTCAAACAACTGTTATCATTTAATATGATTCTTTCTAATCTGTTTAAGTCGCTCATTTTTCATAAACCCTCCATTCTGGATTTTTTTTCAACCATATAAAAGTCTTTACTCGCCCACTAATAAACTTTATTTCATTAGTGTCCTTGTGCTTTACTCTGCATAAATCATCTAGATCGTTCATTTCTTTGTTTCCTCCTTGATTAATTTATCATATTGTGCAATATGTACGTTTATCTTTTCCCTTAAGTCATGTCTACACATCTTTAAGACTCTATCTTCTCTCTCGAACTGACTAATCTTTAGTTTAAGGTCGTCACTTGTAGCTTGAATAGATTTAAATTTCTTCATACCTGGAATGTTAAATTCTGTATAATGTTTGTTTTGGTATGCTCTCATCTTACATAACCTCGCTAATCTCTGGATAATAATCATTATACACTACATTCTTATTACTTAAATGTTGCATCACTGCGATTACTTCATTCAGTGGACTCCAGATTAATTTAAGGAATACTCTCATCGGCTTTCTTGCGTGTTTTTTTAATATTGTTTTCATTTGATAAATATAATATGTCAGCACTAATATATAAGGAGTTGTAACCCTTTATAAGTTTATACAAAATAAGGTATTCAAAATATAGTAAATAGAATATAATAGGGCTCTACTCGTTAGTTCACGCTATATTTATTGTGACTGTGTGAGTTTTACCCGGATAATTTACATAAGGTGTTTATTGTTTAAATAGTTTTTGTTTCTCTCTCTCTAAATGGATCTCGCAATTAATAGCCCATTGTTTTTTTTTCTGGTGTCGGTGTTCGTGGTCTGCCCACTGGATTAAGTTATTCACTTTAGATTCCACTTTAATCCTTCCCAAACCCATACACCTTGTTGGTCATCAATTACTTTCTGTTTAGCGATAGCACCATACTCAGTAGTTAAAATAGCTTTAATATGTCTATCGTTTTCAGGTTTTAATTTATTATCTTTAACAAATTCCATGTATTGTTTTTTTAATGTTCCTTTAGAGACATAATCCTCGTAACTAACTACTATGTTATCTTGACAGAACGCTTTAAAACTATCACTTTGTCGCATCCATTTAATTTTAACATTCTCGAAAGTTTCAGATAATGTGAAACAATTGTTTTTCATTAGTCTTTTCATACCTACTAAAGCGAATATTAAAAACCCTTCTAATTCTTTTTCAGCAAATAGTTTTTCTTTAATTTTAGGATCTGCAATTTTAAATTTTAGTTTTTCTTCATCTGATTTTAAATTATATTCTTCAACTGGTATAAATGTATATGGGAAATCAAAATATAACCATCTATCCCAAAAACCTCTTGATGTGTCTTCAATCATAGGTAATTCATTACAAGCGAAAAAAAATTTAGCATAATTAATAAAATACATAGGGGTTAAAAACTTCCTAGGAGCAGTTAATAAATCCCCACCAGTTGCAGTTTTAAAAGTTCCAGTGTGATTAAGACTAGTTTTATTTAAATCCCCCCCAATATTTGCTAATTTTCCATGTAACTCGCTTAAACTATATTGATCTTTTTCTAATTGTTCTAAAGTAACCGCGCTAGTATTTTGAGCACCTAATAATCTAGATAATAAATCTAATGTAACCCCTTTACCATTTCTCCCACTTCCAACCATCATCACGGCTTTTTGATAAGTATATTTTTTAATTAAACAATTTCCTATTGCCTCTTGTAAAAGTATTACATCACTTTCATTCTCAAACGCATCATTAAAATGTTTTAAAATATTTGGACATTTTGACCCTTCAACATATTTAATATTTAATTTAGTGAAAAATATTTTGTCAGAATCAAAATCTAATAATTCTAAAGTTTTCAAATTTAATAAACCATTTGCAACTGGTAATAAATAAGGATAATCATTTTTAAAAAAATGGTTAGGTTCTATATATGTGTCAGCCATCAATTTATTTAACACTTTTGAAACTAACATCCCATTATATGCTTTACCTAATATCATCCTAAGTTCTTCCCTAGCTAAAGACATCCCTGCCTTAATATAAATCCCATCACAATATCCCCACATTTCATTATTTTCATCTTGTAATATTGTTTTAAACCTGAATTTATTTTTTAGATGTAATACTAAAATTTCCTCAGCATCTAATTGACTATTAATTCTTGTTTCTTTATTTGAATCACATAATAATTCAAAAACTCTAAATCTAATATTCTCATTGTTTACTGGTTCTTGTTTCTTTGACTTGATATAATTTTCAGCTTTATTATATGTGTATTCTTTATAACTATCTGGAGCACTAGCCCATTTGGCGAAACTACTCATTTTTTGGAATATCTCCTCCTTATTTTTCCCCTGTCCAACTAATCTACATATTTCTCTATACTCTCTAGCACTTCTAGATTCATCACTCTCCTCACTAATTGCTACATTATTATTCGTTTTTTTAGGTTGGTTAATAGTTACGCCATTTTTTTGAACTATATTAAATACTTTCAATAATTCATCCTTAGAAATTTTAGAGATTTCAACATCGTGATGACATGAATAAACTTTTTTAGTTTCTGGGTGGATAGATCCTTCTATAACTACTTGACCACCTTCTGCTTTCAGATCTATGTGACTATCATTATATGCGAAAGCAGTAGTTTTTACTATTTCATCAGCAATATAATATAAATGAAATCCTTGTTTACCAGTTCTAACAGTATAAGTTTTAGGTAATTTTTCAGATAATAAATCTAAAGTACTATCAGCATTCCCATCAATATCTACTACCACTAGATTATTAATTCCACAAATTATTCCAGCATTATCTTTATGTTGTGTGAAAGATTTATCATCATATACATAATTATTCGTTTTTTGCCAGGCTTTTTCGAAAGGAATTTTCCCTTTTAATTTTGTGAACCTAAATAATTTATTTCTTAATTGTTTTGGAACTTTGCAATATTTAATTGCTACACCTTCATCTAAATATAATTTAAATCCTTTATCATTAATCTCTGTTACATCTCCAATTTTATTTAAAGGTGTGTTTTTTATGAATTTTATAGCTACCATTTTATTTAAAATTTAATATGATCTTACAATTTGGATAGTTACTACATCCTAAAAAGTTCCCATATTTACCTCTCTTTATTGTTATATATCCTTTATTACAAACAATACATTTTTGATTTATTACTCTTTGCTTATCTAAATACTCTTTAAATTCGTCGATTTTATTATCTAATAAAATCCCTTGAGTTTCATAAGTTTTAACTATATTCGTTACAGATTTATCTAGATGCATATTTAATACATTAATATATGGACAAATTTTAAATATATTTTGTTTTACTACTATTTTATCATTAATTAATTCATAATCATTTGGAAATATCCAAATAGTAGACAACCCTAATAAACTCCTCTCATAAGTTCTTTTTTCTATTACTTCATCACTTTGTTTAGATAATTGAACCTCAAAACATAATCCTTTACCATATATCTCATGTTTTTTATTAAATTTAATTAATATGTCGGCTCTTTTTTGATTATTCTCTGAGATTAAAATAACTTCATAATCAATAGATGATAAATCTAAATCTAATTCACTCAATTTATGTTTATAAAACTCCTTTTTTTCATTATTTTGATAAAATTCTGATATAACTAAAGATATCTTTTTCATATCCTCGGATAATAATAAATCATATATTAAATTATTCACAAGATTATGTAATTTATTAGTTTTAATTAATTTAACACTGTTATATTTTTTATTTAATCTAAAATGAGGAGCTACCGCAGTTGTATAATCTCCATAATTCCTAATTTGAGGTTTAATATAACTTAATTCGATTTCATCCCCAGTATTATAATCACCATAATCTAATATATCACTTTCTGGAACAATCCATCTATTATTATCTGTTTCTTGTAGTGATAAATCACAAAAAACTTTTAAAGATGAAAATACTTTATTATTTCTGAGGGTATTTATTGCGTGAAACATTTTTTAATTATCCTCTTTAATATATATCTTTAAAGAATCAATATATTTTAACTCTTTAATCTCTACTAATCCATTCAAAAATGTTTGAGTTTGTGTATAATTTAACCCTAATTTTTGTTGAATTTCATAATTTGTAAGTGAATTTTTACTCATTTCCCTTACATATTCTCTAACTTTCTCGAAATTTTCGACTTTTTTGGTATGAGTCATAAATAGTACCATGACGTTCAATACTTATAAACCTTTCCTAAAACTTTACTAAAACATTCTAATCTATTCAAAATACTCACTCGGTTAACTCAATTAACACCATATTTGAATCCTTAGGGAAAGTATAAAAAAAGCTCCTTTAAGATGAAAAAACATCGTAATCGAGTTAACCGAGTGATTTTGTTTTTTTTTTATAATTATGATTGATTAAATCAATAACTATATAAAGGAGTAGAAACCCTTATTACTATGAGTCGTTTCGAGTACTCATATTAAAATTAAGATGGAAAAATTAAATATACCAAAAAAGAAAGACCTTAAGGTTATCCCAAAAGATGAAGTTGTAACAGCTGTAGTAATTAATTTAGAATCTAAAACATGGTTTGAGTTTACAAAAGATGAAACTAAAAAATTAAATCTAAAAAATCCTGATGGAAAGTTATTAGTTGTAAAATATGATTGTAATGGTTTTATTAGGTCTGACATATTCCCGTACTCAGAAAATACTACTGATTCTAGTAAGTATGGTAAATATATTGAGAAATATGGAGATTTTGAAATAGGACAAAAAGTTAAAGTATATTTTGATAGTGAAGGTAAATCTGATATCTCATTACCTAAATAAACATAAACTATTTAAAGGTTTAAAACCTTTATATTTTAACGACACTGTATGAGTTCCACCTTCCAATTTGGTTAAACTCTTTGGAAGTTTTTTAGTAGTCCATAAAGTCATTTCATGTTCTATCGGCAAAAACTTGTTGCGTATTAACCTGCCCAACATAAAAATTAGAAAAGGTTTGTCTACTTTTATTGGGATTGTTTGTATTCTAGTTATTTTTTCATAAGACTAAGAAGGGTGTAGGTGTTTTGTTTTCCATCTACATCCTTTGCCACATATACAATAAACTATTTAAATATTAAATTCTATTACTAATTATATGAATATAAAATTATTATTATTAATCTTAGCACCAGTGTTACTTCTAACAGGATGTGCACCTGCAACTGTAGCTATTGGAATTTCTGAAACTACACCTAACTATGAATTATTAGTGTCGACAGATAGAACGTTCGGAGTTCAAGCTCAAGTATACTCAGCACATAACCCAGATGTAGACAATTCTGGAAGTAAAGAGGATATCTGGGAAGGTGGTGGACTATTAGAATATCTAGAAGTAGCTCAACAGATGGTTTTAGTGTCAACTGATGCAGATGATACGGCTAACGGGACAGGTGCCTGGGGAATCTTTTTAATTTGTATAGATGAGAATTGGGATTTCGCTCAAGAATTAATTCCATTAAATGGGACAACTCCAGTTATATCTACAATAAAATGTATCAGACCTAGAAACATAAATGTAATTCAAGCAGGTAGCTCAGGGTATAATGAAGGAACTATAACTTCAACATCATTAAACACTAGCACTTTACAGGATCAAATGAATGCTGAAGAAAGTACAAGTAAAAACTCTCATATTTCTGTACCTAGAGGATTCACTTTAGTTCTAAACCAGTTATTATTATCTACAACTAAAACAGGTGGTCAAACTCCAATTGTAGAATTTAAAGGGAAAATTAGGTTAGGGAACATTCCTAACGCATCCTGGATTCAAACTTTAGACGTAAAGATAGATACTAGTTTAAATGATCACTTGATTATCAATAACTTTATTCAAAATGAATTGAATGAAATGAGTGACTACAGGTTAGAAGTTACAACTACTCAAGATAACACTGACGTTAACGCCAGGTTATGGTGGTACTTTATAGAGAACGATAAATTAAATAACGTGACTAATGCACCATTTATTAGTTCTATGGGGAATGGTTAATCAAAATGAATGAATACGAAACAATAAACATATTAAAAGAAAGAAACCAAGTAAAGCTAACAAATAAGTTAGCTAACATATTTGGAGTCTTATTAGCTTTAGATTTAATTTTCGGGATGTTGACAGGTCGCATCTTCTTTTACATCCATTCTTTAATTTGGTTTGGGTTCTTTATATCGTGCCAGGTTGCAAAGTTCGGGTCTACAATCAGGTTAGATATATATTATAAAAAATAAAACTTTTTAAATTCAGTTCTCTTAGATGATATTATGGCAACACAACTATTTTTAGAAACCATGCAAGAACTAGCTAAAGACTATACTGAATATAGGAAAGAAACTCTTAACGTGTTAAATGAGGGTGAAGGTAAACATATTGAATTTAATTTCAAGGATTACGTTTCCCAATATTACACATTCTTAGAAACTCAATTTGAGGAAGAACTAGAACTCCCTGAAGAAGATTCAGACGATGATGAAGAATAATTTAATTATTCTCCTTTCAATACACACATACTAATAAATTCTACCCTTAAATTAAGCTCATATTGAAGACTTATCTATATTCTTATCAAAATATACATCCTATTGACAATTATATCTTAATACTATCTAATTCTAAATATAGTGTATAATCATAAAATTCCAAACCTTTATATATACTTAATGACCTTAAAGGGTATGAGTAAAGTATTAAAGAAGTGTGTGGTTTGTGGTAGGAAGACTAAGCTAGCTATTACTAGAGTTACTTGTAGTAGTAGGTGTGCTAAGGTCAGAGCTAGACGAAAGAAGGATACTCCCTGGAATATATTTACATAAGTCATATAATTTTTCATTCTTAGATTCAAACACGCATAAATCTTTAGTGATGCAAGATTGATATATTATTATAGATTGAGTTGAAGGATAAAAAAATAAAGATATAAGTAACACTCCTAAGAATGCAACAACATATATTTTAATCTTATGATATATTTCTATAACATCCATATTATATTACACTAAGAATATAAGTTATGATTTGATCTCTGAATATGTATAAGATCGCAAACAAAACAACGTAACTTAACACAGTCATTAACACTTTACCGAATATCTTAACCAACATCTGAATAAATATTATTATAACTCTTATTAAAACGAATATAACTACTTTAAATGTATTTATTATGCTGTTTGGTTGTCTTTTATGTCTCATTTGTTTGGGAATTATTATCTCATGTTATAATAGATTGTCTCATTAAGCGTTTGGCGTGTGCCTTAGTATGATTTTATTCATTGCTCCTACTTCCATCTCTATAGAATCAGCCATCTCACCACGAGTGATGCCTCTTGCATTTTGACAGTGTAAGATTAACTTAATTAATCTTTGTTGATTAAGCTGTTCACGTTTACCGAGTAGAGCCTCTTCGTGTTTAGTGTGATATTTCAGTTCCATGTTATCATCTTTCTTATTCTCATATCTATCTAGTTCATCTTTAGAGAATACTTCAAATCCTTTAAACTCTCCTCTTGTTTCCCATCCACGTGGATATGCGTAGGGGTAGAAATAAGATTTCTTTAAGTACTCATCATTTAAATATAAAGTATATTTTCCTCTAGCTAGCTTAAACCCACTACGTTTAGTTGAATCTTCCTCATACCATTTATGTACGTGTATCACAAATTTATTCCGCCATAAAGTAATATATTTATCAAGGTCGTGGTATGCAGGTAAAAGAATGATGTGAACTTGTCTTTTCTTTGCACACTCTGAAATATAGTTAGTAAACTTTTTATTCCCTTTAGACATGGCGGCTTTCTTATTTAAAACATTTCTAGCCTCATCTAAGATACATATAGTGTAATTAGGAGACTCAATTGAAAAATCGACATATTCATTTAATTCAAAGAATATGTTTTTATCTGAAAATGTGGATCCTAAGAAGTCAGCACAATACTTCCCGATCTGTCTAGATAGTAAACTTTTCCCTGATCGTTCTTTTCCATCAATAACTATAACTAAGTCGTCGTTATCTTCCATTGAATCTAAACCAATATCTAGATTCTTTTTGAAAGTTTTATCCATGTAATACTTTCCGTTAGGTACTTCTATCATTACCATGTTTCTATGTATTCCTCACAAAACCAGGTCTATTGTCTTTAGCAGTTCTTTCTACTTTAGGTAACAGTCCACCGTCACTTAGATCTGAACATATCTTTTGAAGTATAACTCTTAACTTTTTAATGATGATTCTTTGATATTTAGTGATTTTTTTATTTGCTTGTAAATCTGTTAAATACTTACTGGAGAATATGTTATCTTCAATTTCTTGTAATTGTTTAGCTATAGTTTCACTGTCATCTATAGCCCATTTAATCGTACTGAATAAGTTAACAATCTTTGAATAATAATGATTCACTTGTTTAGGGTCAAATAATACAATATATCCTAAATTTCTAGTTTCTTTAATTTGTTCAGTTAGGTCTGTATACCAACTATTCCAATTAGCGAATTTCACGTCCTTAGTTATTTCTTCTTTAATTTCACTCATAATAATTATATGGTTTTTACCTATAAATAGTTTTATGTTTTTACGATTAAAAAACATAAGTTTAAATATTTTAATATTCTATAAGATGTATATGGTAACAACTAAAAGTAAGATCCCGGATCTTAGCAAGATATTAAAGGCTGCAGCTAAGCAAGCTAAAAAACAACAAGAAGATGTTTTGAAAAAGAGAAAATCTAAATCTAAATCTAGAACTAGAACTACTACGATTAGTAGAGTTCCTATCGGTGGTGGAACGAGAGAATTTCTAGTAGATGGTAAATTCACTACAAAGAAACCTAAATCCTCAGCACCTAGAAAGAAAATCGTGGATGCACCCGCTGCAGAGTTTCAAACTGTTAAGGTTACATCAAAAGTTGATTTCGCTGGAAAGCTAAGAACTAAGCCTAGAAAAACTTCAAAGATTCCATTCTCTCAATTAGATAAACGTACTCAAGATTTATTGAAAGGGAAATCTATTATTCAACAACAAGGACTACAAGCTCAACAAGATTTATTTAAACAAAACGCATTAACTGTGGAACGTCAAAAGTTTTTATTTAGACGAGCCCCAAGAGATGTAGTACAAGGAATCTTTGAAGTTGGTAAAGAGATTGTTGAGTTAGGTGTCGGAGCAGTTACAGGGGCGAGTAATTACGGAAGGAATTTAATTCGTAGAAGTGTAGCTGCAGGTGGTGGTACACGTCCAATTGAATTTTTAATCTCAGATATAGGTAAAATTGGAAGTAGTGTTAAAAACGTTACTAGTTTTGTTGCGAAAAACCCCCACGCCAGTTTAGTTATAGTTGGTGCTGCATCAGCTTTAACTGGTAGAAGTTTAAAGAATGCTTTTATTGAAAACCCTACTAAAGCTTTAACTAAAGCTATAGTGATCTTAAAACCAGGGGTAATCTTGAAACCTTTAGGTGCAGGTGCTAAAGCTATTGCAGGAAGTAAAAAAGTTCAAAGTGTTTTAAATGCTCGAAAATTCCCTTCACTTAAATTTAAAGTTTCCTCAGATTTAGTTTCAGGAGTCTCTAAAATCACAGGAACTACTAAAGGGAAGTTCGTGAACGGGAAGTCTTTCACATCCACCTATAAATTAAAAGTTAACACGAAATTAAAAGATAGTGATATAGTCGGGACAATTACAACTAAGGTTGGTAAAAGAACTATAATTGAAAAGGTAAGATTACAAGATAAAGGAGGGTTTTATTTAGATCTAAATACTGGTGCTAGAGTACCTAAAATAAGAGCTCCAATTAAATCAAGAAGTATTACTATAAAAGAAACTAAATTCATTCCAGATAAAACAACTAAATCAATTAAACCAGTTTCTGATGGTGTGTTAACTTCAATTAAAGGGGATTTCATATCTACAATTACTAGAATTGTTGACACTAATAGAAAAGTTACAGTGAGGAAAGGGAAGCTAGGTAAAGCAATATTTACAAATGCACAAAAAGCACAAATTAAAGTTTTATCAACACAACTAAGTAAGACAGTTAAAAAAGGTAGATCGGCAATCCAAAAACCATTATCAACAACCCAAATTAAAAAACTTGAAGATTTCATCAGTCAGATTGGAGCAAGTAACTTAAAAGGTTTAGATAGGAGGACTGCAGTTGCTAAAGCTCTAGGTGTTACTAAAACTAATCCTAGTGTTATAGGTTTCGAGAAAATATTAAATGATAAAGGGAAAGTGATTGGAACTATTGCAAGGAAAGCTAAAGTTGTGTCTACTGGAGAAGTAAAAGCTTTAATTAAACCAACTAGAGCTAAGTTTCAAGGTAGAAAGATAAGTCAGTTAAGAAAGAATAAGAAAGGACAATTTTCAGTAGTTCAAAATGATAAGATTCAATTAATTCAAAAATCTAAATCTCCAAGGTTACAGACTCCTAGATTTATACAAATTCCTGCTTTAAGATCTAAAATCCCTTTAAGCATTACAAATTTAAGAAGGTTAGGTGTGTTAGGTAAGACTACTAAAGTTCTTGCTAGGATTAGTGGATTAAAGAAAATCAATTTAGATAAATTAACTACTTCACAATTAAATAAACAAATTAATGAAATTAAGTTAGATCTTAAAAAGATTAATGAGATTATCCAAGAAAAGAAGTTAGAACCTGGTCAACTCTCTAAAGCTCCACCAAGTTTAAAGAGTGCTACAGTCGGGAAAGGAGGGAAGAAAACTCCAAGAGTACCGCCTAAAACTTTGCGTGGTAGATCACCACCACCAAAGAAACCAAGAAAAATTCCAACACCTAAGTTAACTTTCAGGACTAAACTACAACCTGGGCAAAGGTTAGCGTTTGATTATAAATTTAAACAAGGTGGAAAAGTTAGAACTGTTAAATCAGGATTACCACTTAATAAAGCTTTATTGAAAGCTACAAATGCAGTTGATAACTCTACACAACGTAGTTTAGAACTTGTAATCTCAGGTGTTACTAAAGCTAAAGATGTACCTAAAACTACTAAATTGAATAAGTTCACTACTCGTAAAAGTTTGAAAACTTTAAAACTTGTAGAGAAATCTAAACACGCAATAGATACTAAAGGAGAAAAAAGAGGGTTAAAGCTTTCTAAGTTCTTAAAATCTAAAACAAAAAAGAAAGTTATGAAAAAGAAAAAAGTCTCTAAACGAGCTTAATTCTTTCTTTTTTTAAATTCTAATTACTAAATTTAAATAAACTATATAAATAATTAAACACATATCTTAGTTACATGGTAAGCGGAGGAAGTTTAGTTGACGGTTTAACAACTGTTCAAAGAATGATTTTAGTTTTCGGTGGAGTTTATGCGGCTTTATATATTATTACATTATTCTTAGGAGTACTGGCAAATGTAGCAGAGTCCGGTGATATTGTTTTAGGAGCAGGATTTAACACAACTATTGGTGCGTTAGGAACTGCAGCTAATTCAGCGATCACAGCATTCACTTCCCCTGTGGCAGTTATTATTCAACTAGTTATAGTTGTTGTTTTAATTGTTGTGTTTGCATTAGAAGGATTCTCTAACAAGGGTGGTTCATCTAGTGGTGGTTTAAGATAAATTCTTATCCCCTTTTTTCAAGTAAATTAATTCTATTAAAAAACATAAAACTATTTATACAGTGATATCTATATTATTCTTATGGGAAATCAAAACCAAGATGATTCTATTGAAGACATACCTGAATCTTATGCTGATTTATCTGATGATGTTAAATATGACAGCTCGGATGCAATTGGTGAAAAGTTCACAGACAAATCTATCTTAGAATTATTATTAGATACTGAAAACCTTTTAAAAAACCTGCAGAGGAATATGGAAGGGAAAGAAGAAATCAACGGCGAATTTATTCAAATTAGGTTACCTATTGCACGTGATGAAGTCATAGGATCTATAATTAATTCTTTAAGGAGTATAATCAATCCAAGTAACTCATTTTCATATATTGAAAAAGAGGAAGCTAAGACTAGTATATATGAAAAGATTCTAGAGTTTGAATATATGGCTGTAGAGGAATTAACAATCAGTGCTAAAGATCAAGAGATGATTATCAATATGTGTGATCATACTTTAGAGTTATTCTATGGGAAAATCATCGAGGGACATTTAACGACAGCGTTAAAAGATATCTTCGCAGGAACTCACACAACTTTAGAGAAACCTAAGACTACAGGTTTATTTAGTATTGATAACATAATGGGAAGAACTAACAATAATGTAAAATGATGGGAAAAAATAAAAAAAAGGAAGATGAATTTAATTATGATCAAAAGAAAAACATTAGTAAGAATTTATATAATGTAATTTTGAAAGAAAAGACTGGAAGTACAACAGCTACTTATTCCAGGTTCACAGCAGTTAGATGGTTTGAAGAAGATTCAGAGATTGCATATCTAAAGAATAATAAGAATGGATTTCTTCAAGTTATGCCTGAACAGGAAAACTTTGACTTAACTACTTTAGATAAATCAAAACTAATCACTGAGAAAGAATTAATTGAAGCTGATCTAAATGAAATTGAAAGTATGACAGATACGGCAGAGATAATTGAAACGTATGGCAACCCTAAGAATTTACAATGGAAGTTAGCTATTGTTAACGCTAAGTTACACGCATTAAAATATAAACCTAGAGTGTATGGTGAATTTGCAGAGAATGGTGAAAAAGAGTTTGTATTCTTAAGAGTAGGTAGTCATTACATTCCTAAAAGTATCGATGTTGAAACTTTCACTGAGTTTTACCCTAGTGATAGTAAAAAGATGAATTTCGCATTCACTCATAGAAATAAACAACAAAAACATGGAATGGGAACTAAGTTAATGTCTGCTGCATTAATGGGTGCATGGGTATTTGGTTTAGTATTCCTGGGAGCTTCTGCATACATATTAAAACAAAACTTATCATCATACTCAGAAAGTGAAGTAATTAAAGCACGTAATAATGTATTGGAGACTAGTTCTTTGATATTAGATAACAACGCAAGGCAAAGTAAAGAAATAACTCAAATATATGAAACTGTAGCTGAGAAGTTAATCGAGCCAACGATTGTTGTTGAAGGTATTGTTCCAAAATGATGTTTGAAATTTTCATGGTGGTGGCATTAGTAATAGGTTTACTATTATTGGGTACTCACTACTTTGGTTGGAAATATAGTTTGATTCTAAAACTAATTGAAAACTTATTTGCTGATAAAAGTGAAACTAATTTAAAACAAACTTCTTTAGATTTACTCTCAGTAGGTTCAGTTGTTGGAATTGGAATTGGTATAACTATATGTTCTTTCGTAGGTGGGAGTTTATTGATAGGTTTGTCAGTTATTGCGTTTGGGTTATTCTCGTTACATAAAAGTTGGTTCTTAGTTATTCAATAACTAAAAAGACATAACCTTTAAATAGTTTGAAGTTATATACTTATGTAATGGTAAGCCAAGAAACACAAGATTTTATTTTCTCTGTAGTTGATGCAGGGATTGAATATCAAACTAAAATGTATATTTTATTAACTATCTTTTCATATTCTTTATTCTTATTCGGTTTTACTTATTGGATTGAAAGAAAAGTTCCAGAATGGAATGAATCAAATCAATCCTTTAGTATAACTAAAGTATTATTGAAACGTGCATTTAGATGGGTGAGTGCCCCTATTATATTTATATTTCCGTTATTATTTCTATTTGCGTACAGAGGTGTACAGTTAGAAGTATTACTTAATTTAATCTATGGGTTATATATTGCATTCATGGGTGGATTTGCAATTTGGGGAATCGGGTATTTCTTTGATAGAGTTAAAGAATGGACTGGGATCACTTCTAAGAATACTAGAGGTAATAAAGGTTCGAGAGGTTTTAGAAAATGAGGATAATTAATAAACAAAATAAGTTTAGGTTAACTTCTAAACCAGTACATAGAAGTATATCTAAAACATTAGATAGAAAGATTAAAGTTTTACGTGACGAATTACAAAAACAAGAAAATATTAAATTCGGTAGGAAGTCACGAACTGTAACTTATTTATTTGCAAGTGAGGCGTTATTAAAATGAAACAAATATATAAAATTGGAATGTTTGTAATTAGTATAGTATTACTTTTATTCATGGGAATGTTTTTAGTTATATTCTATGATCAGGCAGTAGATCAATATTTAATCTCAGAGATATCTAATATATCTCACTCTATAGCTGACAATGTAGGTTTAGGGGCTGGTTATTCTGAGACTTTAACTTCTCTTGATGGTTCATACAGTTCCAGGTATATTCCTTTTGATGTATTCTTTGTATTAATATTCATCATGGCTTTCTCGCTGATAACCAAATCATCGCTTGAAGCAAAGAAACAAGGAGTTTTTTCATTCTTTGGATATATCTTTTTAGGTAGTATGATGTTTTTAATGTCTATGTTCTTTATCGCACAGTTCACTGAATACTTTATCACGAATATTTATATTCCTATATTTAATGATACTATAATAGATACTCCTATCACGTTTTTCTTTTTCACTAACGTTAAATGGATTGCGTTCGCATTATTCTTGTGGTGTGGTATGATTAATCAATTTGATTTGAAAGGTATTCAAAGAAGTGTGTCTGATAGATTCAGCGGAGGTTTACAAAGATGAAAAAGATATTAATGTTTATATTTATATTATTAGGATTAGTTAGTATTGTTAACGCTGACTTAACAACAAATAACGTATTATATTATAGTTTTGATTCAGATGAAACATCTGGGACTACAATGAATGATTTAAGTGTTAGTAGTAATGATGGTACTTGTGTTGGAATGACTAACTGTAATACTATTGTGGGTAAATTAATTAACGCTAGTATGTTTGATGGAACTGACGACACTATAACGTTATCCACTGCACCAGTTGTAACTACATGGAAAACTGGAACTTATTCAATCTCAGGATGGATTAATCATACTGGAGGGGCACACAGGTCTATTTATGCAGAAATGGGTGGGGATAATGAGTTCGGTTATGTTTATATTGATTCAGGTGATCACTTAGGTGTAGAAGCAAGACGAGGAGCTGCAGGAAATCAACAAGCGTTAGAAACGACTGGAGCAGTTGCAACTAATGTATGGGTTCATTATGTTGTAGTTAATTCAGGAGATTTAGTTAACGCTAAGATATATATTAATGGTGTAGACACTGCAGTTAGTGTTATGAGTAATACGGGAACTGGAGAACCTGCTGGATTAAGTAAAAGTAGTGTTGCAACATTTCCAAGAGTTACTCCAATTAATTATTATGATGGAGATCTTGACGAGTTTGGAATTTACGACACTAATTTAACATCTACAGAAGTATTAGAACTATATAATAGTGGTATAGGATTTAACCCCTACTTAGTAGATAATCCACAATTAAGTTACTTGAACATTACAGCTAATGATATAGTACTAATTAATAATACATTCTTTAATACATCAATTAACTTTGAAACATTTGTAATTAATTCATCCACTAATGCAGATGTGAATCAAACATATAGTTTAAATGGTGCTGCAGCAGTTCAATATGCTACAGACAATTTAAACGGATCAATTAATTTAAGTTTAAGTGATGGTAATTATAACATTTCTTTCACTGCATTTAATAATGAAACTAATGTTTCCAGTGTTAATTTTTCTTTCACTGTAGATGGAGTTGGACCAGTGATTAATAATTCAATCCCTTTAGAAATAAATACTTATGAATTTCTAAGTACGTATTTCAGTTGTACTGATATTAATCTAGTTAGTTGTAACATATCTATAGATGGATTTAATCAAGCATCAGGTGTTAACTTTACTTTAATTCATAATGGTAACTTATCATATACTATCACAGCTATAGATCTAGCTAATAATACAGTGACAGATTCAGGAGTTTTATTAGTTAACCCTGTACAACTATTTAATTTCCAAACATTTAACGGGACACCAATATCAAACTTCACATTCGCTGGGGTTGAATATGAAACTCAAGCAAACGTTTCAACATATAATAGTAACATCTCATTAGGAGTTAACACTTTAGTATTTGAAAGGTTAGGTTTTGCTACAACTAATGTAACGTTCACAGTTAACACTACATCACAATTAAATATTACAACTAATATTACTGAATCTAAAATCATATTATCTATATTTGATAGATCTACAAATACAATCTTAACAGGATTCAGTGAAGTTATAGGGGTTGCAACTAATGGATTCTCTACTAACACTACTACAGGTTTTGTAAACATATCAGATATTAATTTCATTAGTGAACAATATCAAATCGTAGTCGATCATGCAGGGTATGCAACTGAAAGTGTATTCTTTAATTATGATAATCAACAAGCGTTACCAGTTAGTGTTTTTTTACTTGAATTAAATAATACTAAATTTGGAACTGCAACAGTTCAAGTGAAAAGTTTCCCTGCTGAATTATTTATCTCTAATGCTGTGTGTGACTTATTACAATGGAGACCATCTTTAAGTGCATATGAAAGTGTAGCTCAGGGTGTAACTGATGTTAATGGAGAATATACATTCAATATTCAATTAGATATTACATTATATAAAGCATCCTGTCAAAGTGGTGGGAGATCTCAAGAGCAAGTATTAGGGAATGGTGGTATCATTACAACTACAGGATTAACTTATCCAGTGGTGATCACTACAACTGAAACAGTCCCTGAAATCAAATTAGACATTATTCATTCATTCACTAACTTAACTGAAACTAACACAACTCAAAGGTTAACTTTTACGTGGACTGAATTAAATGGATTGGTTACAACTGGTTGTATTAATCTATATAGATCTACAGGATTTGGTAACACATTCATTAATCAAACTTGTGCTATTGGAAGTACTGGAGAAGTTCAAATCATTCAAAATATAAATAATACATTTGAATTAATCGCTGAGGCTGCAGTTGTAACTTCAGATGGAGTTTCACAACCTTTAGATAGTATAATCTTTTTAGGATCTGAATCCTTTGAAAGTTTAGTTAAAAAATATAACTTAGATTTAATTATTCCGATTGTATTATTCTTTTTCGGGTTAGGATTAGGTTTAGTATTAGAACCGGCAAACATTTATATATCTATATTACTAGTATTTATATTAGAATGGATAACTTTCGCAATGATTCCAACAACTGTAAGTTTCACGACTGTGACATTTATATCAACCATATTAGCGGTTATGTATTGGGGGGTAAATAAATAATGGCAAACGTGAACATAGTATCAATATTTAGTATCGTATTAATATGTACATTACTATTTGGTAGTTTTTCATTTGTATCTGATGAAATCAGTGACAAGAATACAAGACTATCAGAAAACTCTGAAACTATATTATTACAATATAAAACAGATGTTAACGCTAACTTGAATGTTGACTCTCTAGCAACTCCAGGAGTAAATTCTAATGTGTCGAGTGGTGGAGAAGCTGAAGACTTTTCAAGAGAGTACAGAGAAAGTAAAGCTATCATTAACCAAGATAAATCTAGGTTTGAGAAAATATTAAGTGTTCCTCAACTATTTGTTAACTCATTAGGTTTTGAAACTAACGATTTAGTTTCATTCTATTTGATATTGGTTGGAATCTTACTAGCGTTTGTGATAAGCATAGCGATATACATAGCATTTAGAACGGGGGTGGTACAAAATGGTTAATCTATCAGCATTACAAAATTTACCGCCTTTACAAATTAATACTTCAGTATTAGATGATGCAGCGACTAATTTAATTCCGTCAATGCAAGAAGTAGCGGTGAGTGCATCCGATGGTTATTTTACTATTGGTGTGTTAACAGTATTCTTTTTATTCCTAGTGATAGTTTTGTTTAAACAAGATGAATCAATCAGGTTACCTATTGCGAAAACCATGTTGTTATCGTCCGGGTTCACTGTAATATTAGGTGTATTCATGTTACTGCTTAACTTCTCAAGTGAAGTTCAACCAGTACTTTGGTTTTTAATGATATTTATTATATCTACTTTAATAAATTACATCTTAAAATCTAAAGGTCAAAGTTTATAGAAGATTTAAATCTTCATAATACTTTAATAGTTTTCTAATTTTTTTCATCTCAGAAGTTAATCCCATTTTCATAGGTAAATTATATTTCAACTTTTCTAAATTTTTATCATGTGATGCGTATAAAACTTTTAATTGTTGGATTGTGTCCAATAACTTTCTTTTATCTACTACAACATTACCCATTTTGTTTATATTTAGATACTTTCACAACTTCACCAAACTGCAAACCATTTTCTCGCATAAACTTTTGATCTACATAGATCACTGCTTGAGGATTATTCTTAGTTCCTTTATTTTTAATCTGTTTTAAGATATATTTAGGTTTTTCTTCAATTCCCATGTAATAATTAAGGTTTTTCCTCATTTATAAGGGTTTGTGTTCCTATGAGGGTTTAATTTAAGAAATTAAGCGATTTGAGGAGACTTTATTAGTATAGTTGACTGATTGTATAGAAAGAATTGTATAATATGATATAATTATACAGGTGATTTGCATTTAGGGCAATCTTCAGTAGTTTTTTTATGTGCGTGTCCACAATTCCAACATAATATCCCTGCATGATGTAATTGGTCATTAGATATTTTAAATGTAATCATTTTAATTTCCAAGATATAATTTCTTTAACTATATATAAACCATATACTCCGACACCAATAAAAGAATATGCTAAAAATAACTCTATGAAACTAGAACTATAATTTTGTGTTATTCGCATCATATATTCAATCAGTCCTATTATTAGCCACGTAATTAATAAACATATCCCAGACAGTACACAAAATAATTCTGTGACTCCTTTAGCCATATCATTCATTTTAATTTCTTATCCAGTTCTGGGAACTTATCTAATATCATTTCAATAGGAACATCTAAACTAATAGCTTCAGTAAGTTCTGAACGTGATGACGGTCTTGACCTTTCAATCTTATTCTCATCTAGGCAGTAAAACT
>Ga0209976_10000594_pt1 | contig 23160 bp, 22 predicted proteins | sample SumtaG_FD_182806 | JGI IMG/M metagenome (GOLD analysis project Ga0209976, IMG submission 182806) | Deep subsurface microbial communities from Indian Ocean to uncover new lineages of life (NeLLi) - Sumatra_00157 metaG (SPAdes) (version 2) | ecosystem: Environmental > Aquatic > Marine > Oceanic >...
CGGGTAAACATTTTAGTGTGGGGGCAGATTTAAAAGAACAAAGAAGACCTTCTACATTACTTGAACAAACAAGAGCCAAACAAATAGGACCAAGAATGATACGTAAAATATTTATGATGGACCAAATTACGATTTCTGCGATTAACGGTGGAGCGCTGGGTGGTGGGGCATGTATTGTTTCCGCATGTGATTTTCGAATTGGAGCCAAGGGTTGTATGGCAGGTTTTCCAGAATCTAGGTTAGGGATGAATTTGTCATGGGTTTCTGTCCCTCTAGTGGTTCATTTAATCGGACCTACGTTTGCAAAAGAAATGATCATATTGGGTAAAAATAATGATGCCCAAACACTTCTTAAGTGGGGGTTCATAAGTGAGATCGTTCCAAAGGAGAAGCTGTTAGAAAGGGCAATACAGATTGCAAGAAATTATGTAGAAATGCCACCTATTCCTGCTCAGATGATTAAAAAGAGTATTAATCACATCATTGGTGCTCTAGATCAAGCAATAATGCACATGGATGCGGATCAACATTCATTAACGACGAAAACAGAGGATTTAAGAGAAGGGATGGCAGCATTCTTTGGCAAGCGCAAAGGCAATTATAAAGGCAATTAGAAAGAATTAAAATTCCACAGTATATACATTTTTTTTTATTGCATTTCATTTAGAAATCGATTTTCATTTTGAGTTATAAAAGGCATGAAATTGTGATTTTGTTGAACAAAATATAAAAATATACGAATTATATACATAATTAATTTTTCAATATAATTCGAATAATTTGTATTTCAATATTATTTGAATAAATAATACATGAAATTCTTAATACTGAAATTAAAAATCATTTTTGGTTTAGAAAATTTATGGCTATCCGTAAAACTATAAGGAATTGGAAGCAATATGGAAAGCTTTCAGATTTAGGTGAAATTTCACGTCGCAAGTTTTTTAACAATTGCTTTGATGGAGCATTAACTTGCGCTGGTATTATTAGTGGTATATTTATAAGTTTTCTAAACCCAGATAGTACAATTAATTTTACACCTCAATTTATCTTGATTACAGGTTTCGCAACCACTTTAGCGATTGGAATCTCTGGTCTATGGGGGGCTTTTCTATCTGAGGAGGCTGAGCGCAAGAAAAAGGTATCAGATATGAAAAGAGATATGGCAATCATTGAAGATAATAATGATGCTGATGAAGAAAATAAGGAAGAGAAGAAACATAAAGATCCTAAAACACTCCTCGAAAAAGCTGAGAGGTTCGCTACTATTGTTGCATCTTTGGTAGATGGGGGTGCTCCTGCAGTCGGAAGTACGCTTCCACTAATTCCTTTTTTCTTTGGGGGGTCGTTATCGATTTCATATTTTTTCTTTTCCTATATTATTCTTGCGGGGTTACTCGTATATTTAGGAATATTTTTAGGAAATATTTCAGGGGGAGGAAAGTTAAGATACGCACTCCACTTAGTAACTGCCGGGGTAGTAACATTATTAGTTACTTTATTGCTTGGTCAAATAACTTAAAAATACCTCATTTTAGTTTCTTTATTTTAATATCAAAAATCTTATTTTATGAGCTTCATTCTTCCTCACATAAATAAATAACGTCGAGATTGATTTTGAAAACATTTGTAGGAATTGATATTGGTTCTTTAGCAACTAAGATTGCTTTAATTGGTGATGGAAGTCTATTAGATTCTCGAACAGAGAGATCTACCTTCGATTTTAAGAGGATCGGGCTTAATATGTTTAATGGTATTCTCGAAGAGAACAATCTAAGCAGAGATGATGTTTTTGTTATGTCTACGGGTTATGGAAGAAATACTATTGATTTTGCTGATGATCGAATTACTGAGATTACGGCTCACGCCCGTGGAGTCCGGTTTTTCTTTCCGGAGGTTCACTCTGTGATAGATATTGGCGGTCAAGATAGTAAAGCCATCTTAATATCAGAAAAAACGGGGAATGTTATTGACTTCCAGATGAATGATAAAGATAATTAGTAAAAAATTTTATCTAATTATAGTCAAAATGCGCTGCCGGTACAGGCAGGTTTCTGGAAGTAATGGCGAACGCTCTTGAAGTCCCCATTGATGAGATTGGAGGATTAGCTCTAAAATCGGATGATCCAGCTTCAATAAGTTCTACATGCACAGTTTTTGCTGAATCTGAAGTTATTTCACTTTTTGCTAAAGGAACAAAGAAAGAAAGTATTGCAGCGGGAATTCACAAATCAATTGCTAGAAGAGTTGCAGGTATGGCAAAACGTATAGGTGTTTCTCCTTTACTAGTTTTTTGTGGAGGTGTAGCTAAGAATGTAGCAGTTAAAAAATTCTTAGAAGAAGAGCTGGGATATGAAATAGTCATTCCAGATCAGCCACAACTAACTGGAGCCATCGGAGCAGCTTTGATTGCTCAAGAACATAATGGTGACTAATCTTTTCAATATTTATTCTTTATAGCAAAAAATTTTATGAGTAATTAACTCTTTTTAGATTTTAATTCAAGATTATTTTATTTAGGAAAATGGCCAATTTCAAGCTTTTAGCGGAATATTATTTATTCCTCAAAGAAAAGAAAGAAGAGGGTAAAAAAATTGTAGCATTTATGTCTCATGATAATATCCCAGAGGAATTAATAGACGCTGCCGGTCTTATTCCCTTGAGGATGATTTTTGCTGGAAATGATGAATTAATGGATGCTAGTCATGATTTTCTCGCCCCCTCAACTTGTGCATTTGCTCAATCCTGTATAGGGGCGTTTTCCATAAAACCTGAGAAGTTTAAGTTTTTAGAATTAATAGATTATTTTATTGTTTCAAATCACTGTGTATCAGACATATGCGCTTCTGAAGTTATAACTAAATATTTCAATATAAAACGTTTGAATTTTTATGTATCTTACACAAAAACCGAGAATAGTCTGAAATATTTCAAATTAGAATTATTGGACCTAAAAAAACAGCTTGAAGAGATTAAAGGAGCCGAAATAGATGCTCAAGTATTATTGAATAGCATTAAAAAATACAATAATTTTAAGAAAAAATTATTAGAGATAAGCAATGCTATCACATCTGGTTCCCAAAAGTTAAAGATCTTTCAAAAAGCAATGTTGTATGGTCCTGATATCCTCCCTGAATTAGATAATATAGACTTTGAGCAACCACAAACCCAAACACCAACTAAATCAAAAGATATTTTACTAACAGGTTGTTCAATATTCATAGATGATTATTTAAATGATTTAATTGAAGAGGGCGGGGGAAATATTCTTTTTTTTGATACATGGGTGGGATTTAATTATTATCACCAAGTAATTGAGGAAAATGCCATTAATAGCTCAAAAAATCCAATAGATTTATTAACTCATCGATTTGAGCAAAATATTTATGGAGATCATTCAGTCCCAAATTTTCTTGAGCGAAAAGTATCTCACATTGAAGACTTTTCTAGAAATTATGAGAAGAAAACGGGAAAAAAAATAGGTGTTATAAACCACATAATTAAGTTTTGTGATCACATGTCAATTATGTCTTCTCATTTAAAAAATCAATTAAAGGAAAAAGGAATTTTTGTATTGAATTTAGAGCGAGATTATTCAAGAGCTAATAGAGGACAATTGTCAACAAGAATAGAAGCATTTTTGGAGATGATGTAAAAGATGAGTATAGTCGCTGATGAGCTGATAAGATTTTCTTCTGTGTTAAAGAAGGAGATGATGTAAAAGATGAGTATAGTTGCTGATGAGCTGATAAGATTTTCTTCTGTGTTAAAGATGGCGTACAACTTTTTGCATGGAAGGGACGAATTAAAGCGGAAAAAATTCCGAGAAAAAAAGAAATTAATTTCGGTGGGGTTACCCTTTTCTGATTTAGTTTACGGGTTTCCGGATTTAATCCCAGTTTTGCCCATAAGAATGCATGAATTTGAAATTCACAAATATCTCACTTACTTAGGTTCTTCCTCTAAAATTTTTGGTTGGGATAAAGTAACCAATTTTCTAGGCTTTGTAAAAGATTTAGGTATTAAAGATATAAATCAGACAGTCGAGGATATAATCGAAAACGTAATAACCACAATAAACAGCAAATACAATGAAATGTATGATATTGGAGTAGAAAATGGAATATCTACTGACTTTTGTTATGGTGTAAAATCCCTTTATGGAATGAATGTATCAAAAGGGAAGAATTGTGAAGCAAATCTAAATTATACGATTCGATGTAGCACCTGGAATAAATATCTAGAATCATTAAAAGCAATAGGGAACGCTTCTAAACAAATTTGGATTGAAATCCCCCCAAGGAATATAGGAAATGCGTTAGAACTTTTAACTGATAACATTACTCAAGGAATAACAGAATTAGAAGAAATTAGTAGTTATGATTACAGTGCTAACGCATTGAGAAAACACTTTCAAACAGCAAATCAAATTCGTCAATCGTATAAAAAAATAATTTATGATATAAGTACCTCCGACTTCTATCCGTGTAACCCAGCAACATTTTGTGAAATTCTGGCTTTATTAAATATAAGTTTTCATGATTACAATTCCAATGCTATTCGTTATAAAGATAGTATAACTCTGTTGTTAGATGAGATGAAAGGGAGAATAAATAAGGGCATTGGTGTCGATGTTTCAAAAAGACCCAAAATTCTAATTACACCTATGTTTGGAGGATGGGAACCTAAATGCCATGAAATAATTTATGAGTTAGGAGGAAGAGCTTTATATGGAGATTGGGATTTATTGCGATTTTTGGATGATATACCGATTTCAAATATGACCGATCCTGTTGAAGCCTATGCTCAATTTTTAATGAATGCAAACTCACATGGTATTGGTGCTGATAACGACACACTTACAGATTCTTATATTAAATTAGCTAAGAATATGAAGGCTGATGGGCTTGTTTTTGTTCAAGTATTTGGATGTCATTCTGTATCAAATTGTTATACTATGTTAAGAGAGAAAATTCGTCGAGAATTAGAGATACCAAGCATAGCGCTTAATTTTAATAAAATGGGTGAAAACGTAGAACAAGTTCGTACCAGACTAGGTGCATTCATGGAAATGTATAAATAAGATATAAATTTAATTATCTACGCTTTAATTAGCTTGAAAATGGAGAAGTATGACTAAAGAAGTAAAACAAAATAAAACCAATAATCTTATTCATATAATTGATAATTTTTCAGTTAACTTTAAAACTGACCGATTAACAAACTTGTTAGAAATTTTTAGACAAAAAATCCCTAAATTTGAAGTTAAAGTCGTCCATTACTCTCAAGTAGATATGGGGATTCTGAAGTCTAGCAAAGGGATAATTCTCACAGGATCTGAAATCAATGTGTCTGAGTTTTATGATAATAGGGTCTTACTAAAAAAATTCAAATCAGTGTTTAAATTAATTAAAAAAGCAAAAAATATACCAATTTTAGCAATTTGTTATGGTCTCCATTTAACTGGCTTCGTTTTTAATGGAAAAGTATACCGAATGAATATTCCCTATGATGGGGGGAGAATCATTCCACTTGTGTTAAAAAAAACCGATTCATTGATTCCACATAACGAAATAATGGTGGATATTCAACATCGAGATTTTATACTCCCAGATGACCCTAAAATACAGAAGAAATTCGATATAATATCAACTAAAGTCATAAACGGTTTTAATACAATCCAATATATGCGTCATGTAAATAGACCAATTTATTCCGTTCAATTTCATCCCGAAACTCACCTTGCAAATTATACTTATAGAAATGAAGACGATGATGAAATTATTAGAAAAGCAAAGAAAGATGGAGAAGAAATTATAATAAATTTTGCAAATATCTGTAATCAATAAAAAATAGGAAACCGATATTTTATCAACACGATTCTCAAAAAATTTAATACAAACATAGATTTATAACACTAGTAATTATATTAAAAATCTACAACCTTCTTGAAATTATCTAGACCTTTCGGAGATTTTCTAATTAATGAGCCTCTATGCTGACGACGTTGTAAGTTTTACTTCAGTGCTGAAAATAGCCTACAATTTCTTAACTGGAAGGGAATCTTTAAGAAAAAAGAGAGAAAATGAAAAAAAAAAATTAATTTCGGTGGCTTTAGGGTTACCAGACTTGGTTTTTGCTGCTGATTCTATTCCTGTATTTCCAATTCGAATGGAGAAATTTAAACTTAATTTGTATTTATTAGCCCTAAATACGGCAAAAAACTTATTTGGTTGGAATACAACAGCCAATCTCTTAGGTATTGCACGACAACTGGATTTTTTGAAAATTGTTGACACGATCATCAATGACGTAATAAGGTCTATCAATATTAAATATAATCATATGTATGAGATGGGCATAAAAGACGGCACACCTTCTGAATTATGCTATGGAGTACACTCTATTTATGGAATGCACAAATCTCAATTTAAAAATTTAGATGCAAATTTAAATTATACAATACGGTGTGATGAATGTAACACCTATTCTGAATCCTTAAAATCTATGATCTCTAATCAAATCTGGGTTAATATTCCATCAGAGAGAGAAGAAAAAAATTTGGACTTCATGAAGAATAATATCGAAAAGGCTATTGCAGAACTAGAGCTTATTACAGGCAATTTAGTATCTGATAATAGTTTAAAAAAACAATTTCGGATTGGAAATCAAGTTAAAAGGTATTATAAAACAATCTTACATGAATTTGGTTCATCAGACTTTTATCCTTGTAACCCTGCAACGTTCGCTGAGATTTTAGGGCTTTTAACAATATCTTTTCAAGATTATAATTCTAATGCTCAACGATACCTGGAAAATATGAGTCATCTTGTAAAAGAAATGAGGGAAAGAATCAAAAAGGGTATTGGAGTAGATGTATCAAATACTCCGAAATTACTTATTTCCCCGATTTTTAATGGATGGGAGCCAGAAATCCATGAAATTGTCTATAAATTCGGAGGAAGAGCTATTTATGCTGATTGGGATATTTTGGGATTACTTAATGAGATTCCTGTTTCAAAAGATTCAGATCCTATAGAAGATTATGCCCGGTTTCTTTTGAATGCTTCAAATAAGGGAATTCATTGCTTGAAGAATTGCAACCTATTAGCAAATTCATATACAGGATATGTTAAAAAGTGGGGATTTGATGGAGTTATTTTCAACCAAGTACTTGATTGTCATTCAAATTATGCAAACTGTTATGATCTACTAAAAAATAAGATAAGAAATGAATTGAAAAAACCTACAGTCGTCGTACGATTTAAGAAAATAGGGCAAAATATAGAAGAAGTTAAAACTAAATTAACTCCTTTTATGAATTTGTTTGAATAATAAAGGTTTTACATTCCGAAAAAGTCAGATGGTTTTAACAGATGTTGCCCCTCGTCCTCTTCCTTTTTTCTTTTATCTATTTCTGCCTGATCTGACGGATCTACCCATTCGGGTTCACCATCTGCTGCCTTTGCACCGCCTGGAGCTTTTAATCCTGGAGGTCTAAGATTTGCACCCGCAGATATGGCCTCAGGTTGTTGTCCACCGGCTACAGCTTGAGTTTGGATATAAGTTATTCCTCCAGATGACAAGCCTTTTAATTCACTCATGACTTTTTCAAGATTCATCGTTTGTACACTTTTATTCATAGTATCCATTATTTCCTTCAGGGATTTGGACGTTTCTCGTAGACCTTTTGGGTTGATGCCAGTCAATAACGAATCTAAATTGGCACTAATGCTCTCGTTTAAATCATTTAACGATTCCAACACAGTACTCCAATGTTTATTCATCTGAGATTCTATAGCACTAATCATCTTGATTGTTTCATTCATAAAATTAACATGCGCTTCATACCTCTCCTCGTCTTTAGCCCTCAAGTCTGATATCAGCATTATCAGTTTCCGTAAAGCGTCTTTCTCTTCACTCATTAAATATCAATTCGTATATTATCTAATTTTATATTTTATTTTTTCTATCATAATTATGAACTTATAGAAATTTATATCTATTTATTTTGTATAGATGTGAATTAAATTTAGTAAACAATTGCTAAACGATTAAACAGAAGAACTTTAAATTGGAAAACTTGAATTTCGGTAAAAGAATGTTAAATAAAAATAAACTTTATTCTAATAACCCTAAAAAATTAAAAAGTTAAAAGATTAAAAATCAAAAGATTAACATTAACAATTCAAAAGTAATGTGGAAAACTTGGATAAAATAGAAAAAGTTAAGTTAGTAAAACTCTCGTTAATTTTTATCTTTGTATTAACGATTGGGATTACAATGATTTTACTTTTCTCGGGAATGGGTTATGGAAATTCAAATGTAATGTCTAGTATGTTCATATACATGATTATTATAGTTGTTATGGGTACTTGCGCGATCATAGTGAAATATGCCGGAGATATAATAGTATTATTACTGAAATCTCGAGAATAATAAGAAAGAGTACGGGCTATTCAATAAAAAATACTAAGTCAATTTGTGAATACTTTAATTTAGATATGAAATAATAAATAAACCTTAGTTTAGTTGATTAGATACATGCCTATTGAAAGTAAAATTATAGTTAATTTAGATTCTGATAAAAAATACATTAATCCTATGATTTATAGCAATTTTATTGAACATATAGGAGAATGCATTCATAACGGTATTTGGACATATGATCCTGTAAATGTTCCCTTATTTAAGGGAAATCCACGCTTGATTGGAGTTCGAGAAGATCTTCTAAAGGTCATTAAAGATATGAAGGTGACGGTTTTAAGATGGCCTGGGGGATGTTATTCCGACGTTTATCACTGGAAGGACGCAATAGGGACAAGAGAGTCACGGAAAACCGTTAATAATATACATTGGAGTAAATTTGAAAAAGCTTTTCCAGGTATAGGTCCAACTATCCAAAACCAATTCGGAACAGATGAGTTTCTAACATTATGTGAAACAATAAATGCTGAACCGTATATTAACGTCAACTATGGTACTGCTACTCCGGAAGAAGCTGCTGAATGGGTTGAATACTGTAATGGATCAGTTAATACACAATTTGGAAATTTAAGAGCTAAAAATGGCAGAAAAGAACCTTATAATGTGAAGATTTGGGGTATAGCAAATGAGATCTATGGTTCTTGGGAACCAGGGTATGAAAAAGATCCTGTAGGCTATGCTAAAAGATATTTAACTTTCGCAAAGAAAATGAGAGAAAAAGACCCTAAAATTCAATTAGTCGCATGTGGATCGGATCGTTCTGATTGGAATCAACCTTTGTTGGGTGAACTCGGGGAAGAGTTCGTAGATTATTTAAGCATACATCGATATTTTCCTTATGGAGCGGGAAAGTTTATTGGTAAAAAACATCCTGATAATATTAATTGCTATCATGCACTTATGGCTTCAAAATCCTTGATAGAAGTTTTTTTAAATGAAAAATGGGAAGATATTACTACAACTTTAGGTACTGATACGCATGTTAAAATTGCTTTTGATGAGTGGGGTGTTTGGTATTTATTTAAAGACGCTATTAAAACAAACTATAATCTTCAAGATGGATTATGGACAGCGATGGTTCTAATGACTCTTCAAAAAATAACGGATAAATGCCCCATGGCTAATTGGGCTCAATTAATCAATTGTATAGGAACAATTCAAACAGACCCAGATGGTTTAATATTAACCCCCGTATATTTAGCTTTTAAGATCATCAAAGATCATTGTTTTTCTCATTTAGTTGAGGGAGTTGAGATAACTTCTCAATCATTTAATTCGAGAAAGTTTTCACAGATTCCTGAATATACAAATGTTCCTTATATTGATTGTAATACTACTATTAATGATGCTAGTGATGAGATTTCAGTTGCTCTTATTAATAAGCATTTTGAAAGTGCGATGAGCGTGGATTTAGAATTAAATGGATTCACCCCATACGAAGAAGGCTTAAAAGTGGAACTATCGAGTGATTCCCCCTTTGACTATAACACCATTGAAAATCGTAATAAAATAGAGATTAAAGAAACTATGATTGACTCTCTTAGCCCGAAAATGAGTATAGACTTGAAACCTCATTCATTGACAATATTAAAATTAAAAATGAAGTAAATTAATAGTATTAATGATTCTTTCCGAGAAGAGAATTAAGAACAATCCAAATTAAATAGAGTGAAAAGAATTTATTTTATAAGTTAAGAAATCTAATTTCTATTAATCCTTTTCCTAAATTAATTGAGAATCCAACAGAAAAATGCCTAAAGAATCCAAACCTTGGTTAAAAAATCCGAAAATTTATGAAATTAATACTTGGCCTTGGTTGATTTCTCTGTCTGAAATATATAATAAACCAATTACTCTACAAAACATACCCGAAGAGATTTTTAATAGAGAAATAAGCCTATTTAATACGATTTGGCTAATGGGTGTATGGGAGAGGAGTCCAGCAAGCAGAAAGATTGCTCTTGATCATCCAGACTTACAGCGTGAATATCATAAAGCTTTACATGAGTTTCGAGATGAAGATGTAATTGGATCACCCTATTCTGTTTATTATTATCATGTTGATCAAAATATTGGTGGATTTGATGGATTGAAAAAGGTTCGACAACAATTATTTACACAAGGAATTCAGTTAGTACTTGACTATGTCCCGAATCATGTTTCTATTGATTCTCTTTGGACATTGGAGTCTAATCTATTTGTTGAAGGAACATTAGAAGATCTTATGAGTCGTCCGTATGATTTTTTTAGTCTTTCAGAAAAGGTGTATGCTCACGGTCGAGATCCCAACTACTCAGGCTGGACCGACACAATTCAAATTAATGCTTTTTCAAGAGAAGCAAGACAAAAGACGATTAAAACATTATTAGGCATAGCTGAGCTGTGTGATGGTGTTCGTTGTGATATGGCTATGTTGATGACTAATAGCGTTTTTACTAGAACATGGGGTGAAAAGGCAGGACAAGCACCTGAAAAAGAGTTTTGGGAAGAAATAATTCCTGCTGTAAAAAGTAAATTTCCAAATTTTAAATTTATTGCTGAAGTTTATTGGGATATGGAATGGGAACTACAACAGCAAGGTTTTGATTTTTGCTATGATAAACGTTTGTATGAAAAGTTAGCTCATGAAAATGCAAGTACTATAAAAGAACATCTTAAGGCGGATATTAGTTACCAAAATAAACTCGTTCGGTTTATTGAAAATCATGATGAATTGAGAGCTATGGAAAAATTTGGATTCGATCGATCACAAGCAGCGGCACTCATCGCATTAACGATTCCAGGAGCAAGATTAATTCATGAAGGACAAATGGAAGGTTTTAAAATAAAATTACCAGTTCAATTAGGTAGACGTCAATCTGAAGAAGTAAACAAAGACCTTCTTAACTATTATCGAAATTTATTAAACCTCATCCCTGGAAAGGAATTTGATAGTGCTAACTGGTCTCTATGTAGAATAGAACCCGTCGATTCAGAAGATTCCTCCTTTAGTAATATAATTGCCTACATTTGGTTAGTAGAAGGTAAATATCGACTGATTGTTGTAAATTTTAGTCCATATTTCTCAAAAGCTCATATAAGGATCGATCCTTTAGATTACGGTTCAGATAAATGGTCTTTCAAGGATTTACTTACCGAAAATGAGTTTCAATTTGAGGGAAAAAATCTAGATAAATACGGACTCTATATAGAATTAACAGCATGGAAAGGTCATGTTTTTAATGTACAAAAAATATATAATTAAATAGTTTGGATAGAAGAATAGAAAGGGAGAAAATATAATGGCTGTAATGGATCTTCTAAACTTATTTAAAATAATATTTGCAATTGTTTCAGTTATAATCGCATTCGTTGCAGGATTTATTGAATTACGTTTAAATCCAGATAATTGGTTAAACAGATGGTTTGCTTTATTTTTTATCTCGACATCTATGGCTTTTTTAATGTATACTCTTTACCATCTATGGCCCATTACCCCAGGTAATTTTGAACAGGATCAGCTAATTATTATTCCTATGATGATATCAGCTCATTTTTTTTTTAATTTACCCGCAATATGCTTAGTAATGACAGTTTTCATATTAGAAAAGTATAAAAAGATAGCTATGGATATTAAACACCTTGGAACAATGCTATTATTGTTTGTTATAATGAGTATTGGTTATTTTATACCTGGCTTAACACCACATTTAGAAGAGGTAGAACATGGAGCTGGATTGATTGACACTCACACTCCTTTTCCTTTGTTTTTGTTTGTAAATATTATCCGGATAGGATTGTTTGGTTATGTCGTATTTAAATATGCTGTTATTGCCAGAAAAGTTGAGGATAGCACTAAAAAAAGAGTTCAATGGTTTTTTGCAGGAGTAGTAATAGTTATCACTGGAGTTCTTTTCAATTTATTTGGGGGATCTCTCGGTGTAGTTTATTTTGAAATATTTGCTTTAATTTTATTTAATATTGGGATATTTGTTATAATTAAAGGTTTTTTGATTTGACAGAGTTGCCTTCACAATTTTTTGTAAATTCCCTAAATCAAGGTATTTGAGAAAAGATTACTTTACATTCTTAAGTACTTTTTAATATAATCATCAACTAATATCTAATATGAAAGCGGTTATATTAGCAGCTGGAAAGGGAAAGAGGTTAATGCCTATAACTTCTTCTCGCCCTAAACCTATGATCCCTCTCGCAGGTATGCCCCTTTTGGAACACACAATATTAGGATTGAAAGATGCCGGAATTGATGAAATATTATTAATTGTTGGATATAAGGAAGAAATTTTTAAGAATTATTTCGGTGATGGAAGAGATAAATATAATGTGAAAATTGAATATGTAACTCAAGAGGAGCAGTTAGGGACAGGACATGCTGTTAGTTATGCTAAGACTTTCGTTAAGAATAATCCCTTTTTGTTGATGTACGGAGATTTAATAACAGAACCTAAAGTTTTTAAGGAAATCGTAGAGAGTTTTAATGAAACTAAACCGCAAGGAATAATAGCTTTAAAGAAAGTAAAAAATCCTCATGAATATGGAATAATATCGCTTAATTCAGATGGTTTTGTAGAAAAAATTACCGAAAAACCTGCTCCAGAATTAAAGTTAGGTAATTTAATTAATGCAGGAATATATATTTTTGATCCATTGATATTTGAAGCCATAGAAAAAACAGAAAAATCCATTAGAAATGAATATGAATTTACGGATTCAATGGAAATTTTAATCTCTCAATTAAATGGCAGAATTCTGGGATATAATATAGAAGATTGTTTTTGGAATGATGTTGGTTTACCTTGGCAATTACTGGATGCAAATAGATTTTTATTGGATCGATTAGAAGGGAAAGTATTAGGAAATGTTGAACAAAATGTTCAAATCATCGGAAATGTGTATATTGGAAAAGGTTCGAATATTAGAGCAGGGAGTTTCATTCAAGGACCATGTTATATTGGGGAAAATACTATGATTGGACCTAATGCATACATAAGACCTTATAGTTCTATAGGACCTAACTGTCATGTAGGGTTAAGTGAAGTCAAGAATTCAATTATTTCTTCCAATTCTAAAGTTCCTCATTTTAATTATGTTGGAGATTCTATTTTATGTGAAAATGTAAATCTAGGAGCAGGAACTAAAATTGCGAATCTAAGACTTGATGAAGGGAACATTAAGGTTAAAATTAAAGGTCAACTAGTTGATTCAAAACGGAAGAAATTAGGTACTATTATCGGACCAAACGTTAAAACCGGAATAAATGTAAGTATAATGACAGGTAAAATCATTTGTGAAAATTCACAAATCGGCGCACATACTATAGTAAGTGAGGATATCCCACCAAATACTCTTTATTACCATGATCCAAATAAAGGGATAATTAAGAAAAGTTTGCTTTGATTATCCTCAAAAACTTACAGCATATAATTTACTAAAAAAAGCTTTATTAGTATTTAGAAATTACTTTTACTAAAGAAAAAAAGGAATATAAACCAGAAACGAGATGTAATTATATGGCGCCTAATAATAGCTCAGTAGTTAATGCATTAATTGAAAAAGGAGTCAAAATACCGAATCCCTCTTCAATTGAGATAGGAGAAGAAGTTGATATTAATCTAATATCATCTAAGGACGTTACGATACACACGGGGTGTAAAATCTTCGGCAACAAGACACTTATTATGGCAGGAGTTACGTTGGGAAGTAGATCTCCGGTCACTATTAAAAATTGTCAATTAGGGAGAAAAGTTGACTTAAAAGGAGGTTATTTTGAAGGATCAACGTTTCTGGATTCTGCAAATATGGGTGATGGGGCTGAAGTTCGGGAAGGATGTCTCCTGGAGGAAGAAGCTAATGGAGCTCATACAGTAGGGCTTAAACAAACAATTCTATTTCCTTTTGTTACATTAGGGAGTATAGTTAATTTTTGTGACATTTTAATGGCAGGAGGGACAAGCAGAACAAATCATAGTGAGGTGGGAAGTTCATATATTCATTTTAATTATACACCAAATCAAGATAAAGCAACCACATCTTTAATTGGAGATGTGCCTTATGGTGTTATGCTCAATCAACCACCTATCTTTTTAGGAGGGCAAGGTGGAATAGTAGGTCCAAGTCAGATCGGGTATAACACAGTAATTGCAGCCGGAGTCATATATCGTGGAGATTGTCCTCAAGGTAATAAGGTTTTAATGGGTAAAGATCCCCAAAAAAAAGATAAAGATTTTTATCCGGGACTTTATTGGAGCGTTAAAAGAAGAGTTATCAATTGTATTGAATATATTGCAAACATAATAGCTCTTAAACAATGGTACAAAATTGTCCGTTCGAAGTTCTATCAAGGAAGCGATATTGAAAAATTGCTTTACGAGGGTGCTGTTGAAAAACTTGAGATTATTTTTAATGAGAGAATTAAAAGATTCAAACAACTTGCTAATAAGATGGAAAAATCCATTGAATTATATAAATCGATTAAGGATATTAAAGTTTCAAAGGATTTGATAACTCAAAAGAGTGAATTATTTGAGAATATACAAGAAATAGAGAAGGGTTTTTATGAATGTCTATCATATTCTGGTGATGAGAAGATGAAGGATGAATTTTTAAACAATATAGATGCGACAAATAAGGATTTCATCAGTGAGATACAAAATCTGAGTGAAGAAATCAAAAAGGTTGGAACCTCTTGGCTCTTAAGCATAGTTGTAAATACAAGAAATGTCATATTAAATTATCTTCCATCTTTTATTGAACTAAAACAATGAGAAGTAAGTTTTCAAAAAGCTTGAAACCTAACTTTTTTCTTCTTTTTTAGGCCCATTAAGTATATAATTTCTACCAAGTTTCTTTAAAATTTTCTAAAAGATAGTGCAGGAGAAATTCTTACAGATTTGCTCAAAATAATAAAATCTTAAAATATAAATATTATTATTATTATTATTATTGTAGTTATTCGGGATTTTTGATTTTCCTATGTTCTTTAGTTATTAAGAATCTAATGATTTCTGTGATATTCTTTATTCCGTGATATTCTTTAATAGATTCCAATTTAGAGAAAACATCACTTTCTAGAGAAATATGAAATTCATGTTTTTCACTGCTCATTATATATCTACTTTAAATTTTAGAATAATAAGTTTACTTTTTTTGGATTTTTTATGGATAATTTTGGATTAATAATGGATAGCTTTATATATGACTATGTGACATATATATTTGGATAAAATGATCTGATTTGATTATATATATAGAATTAGATGATCGGATTTGATCACACACAGATTGGGATGATCGAATTTGATTGTTTATAGAGAACTTGATGAATCGAATTTGATCATATATAGATTGGGAAAAACGAATACTAGTACACATTATTGGATTAATAAAATAACACACGAGATCCCATAATTGAGAAGTCTAGTTAGTTTAATAAGTATGTAGGTTTGAAATTTAGCAAAAGAACTCTTTATTTATATAATAATTGAATATTGTGAAAAAGAATGGGAGAGGAAATTAATATAGATTGGAGCATGTTCGATGCAATTTTAAAAAGTAGAAAGATCGAGAAAGTAATCGAAGTCCCAGAGCAAACTAAAACTTCAAAAGATTTAGATTTTGAAAAATTGACATCATTTCTAACATTATATACACAAACCGAGGAATTTGAAAAATTAAATCAATATAAAAAAGCATCCAAATGCTACCTAAAATTAGCTCAAATACTTCTTAAGGATGGTGACAGAAAGGGAGCTGGATCTTTTTTTACCAAGAGTGCTCTTTGGTTGTATTATATTGGGAACTATAGTGAATCTTTTGAGTATTATCAGCGCGCTTTAAACATCTCAGAACAGTTGGGTATATTACGGGAGAAGGGTGAAATTTTAACTAACATCGGAATGATTTCATACGCTCAGGGGGATCTAGATGGAGCATTAGACCATTACAAGCACTCTTTCGATATTGCAGAACAATTGGGTGATTTGAGGCTACAAAGTCAAGACTTATCCCTCATTGGAATAATTTTGTCTGATCGAGGGGATCTAGATGGAACCCTCGACCATTATAAGCATGCTCTGGATATAGCAGAACAATTAGACGATTTGGAGATGCAAAGTGGGATATTACCCAACATTGGATTGATCTTGACCAAACAAGGGGATCTAGGCGGTGCTACTAACCATTACAATCATGCCCTTTCCATTTTTGAGCAATTGAGCGATCTAAAAAAAAAAGATCAAATCTTACCCTATATTGGAATAAAATTATATAATCGAGAAGATTCAAATGGAGTTCTCAACCAATATAAGCAAACATTGGATATTACAGAACAGTTGGGAGATTTAACGATACAAAGTCAAATCTCGTTGGAGACCACCTCGATCGTGACCCATTTACTGCTAGTGACGTTCCATCACATGTAAATATGTCCCAATCCGTTCCCGAATTACTGTAATCCTTATAATCATCCCACACCACATGCATGTTCCCGGTACCATCTACCACAACTGAAGGAAAATCAGTATAATATGTACTCTCGTAGGGACCACCTCGATCAGGGTTCATGTAATGCTAGTAGTTTTCCATCATTACGATCCAAAGAAGTATCAATACGAAAAGAAATAATATATTGAACTCTTAAGACGAATTTTTGAAAGTAATATCCTATTTGAATTTCCTGATCTCGAGGAGTTATCAAAATCAGTTTTTAGCCTAAATTCAACTCAAATAGATTTGAAATCCTTTCAAAATCTTTTGTGATGCCTTTATAGATTCACTATGTTAAAGAAATGCCTTATTAGCTAAAGCTTAAACACAATTTTTTATGACACATCTTTTAATAAACAAAGATTTGTAAACTCCAATCCGAAATATCATTATGACATAACCCTTAAATAAAATATCTTATAAGGAAGGAAGAATTTCCACATCTAATCAAGAAGAAATATTTTACTATACAGATCAGAATTTGATAATTACTGGTGAATATTGATGCCAGATATACGAAAACTCAAGGTTATATTACTCGAAAAGCATCAAGAGCCAGTCCATCTCTTCCTTAGCAAGACTGGAGTTGTTCAATATATCAAGGTTGATTGTGAAGAGGGGCCTTTTAACGAGTTATTGCAGGCTTGTTCGATTCCTAAGGATGAATCACTAATGAATTCAGATATCCAAACACGAATTAAAAGGAAATTTGAAGAATTGAATTTAAATCCCGATGATAGAATTGATGAAGTGGTGCTCCTACCTGGAAACACGATTAAAGAAATTCTTACTAAAATGGAGAGGAAGCTAACGGAAATTGAGGAACAATCAAAACCTATTATCGAATTGCTCGATTTAACTTCGGTAGTGAAAAAAAAAACAGATCAAAAACTCCAAGAGTGGAAAGAATCACCTAAAAAATCGATTACAAAAAATAAGCCTGCTGTCGAAGAGAAATATTCTGAAGAAAATTTTTCCGAAGTTGGGCGTAACCTAACTGAAGTAGATAAGATACGTTCGAATCTCTTGACACTTCATGGAATGACGCTGGAAGTAGATATCCTCCTTGAAGTAGAAAATGATATGGCCTTTTGCGATACTATCGTTTATTTTGAAGCATGGATTTTGCAAAAGCAGCTTCCTAAAATAAAAGAGGGGATAAAAGAAATCACGAATGGTATTTGCGTTATCGAACAGGAAAAACAGAAATCTGAAGATAATGTACCCACCGCTATCAAGGAACCTTCATTGTTGTTTGAAGGATTTCAAGGCTTAACATTTTCACTTGGATACCCACGCAAGAGAGAAATTAATCCGACTTATTTAATGGCATTTACATTTCCATTCCTTTTTGGTATCATGTTTGCTGATGTTGGTCAAGGTTTAATTCTCTTTATCGGGGGCATTTTACTCCTAATCAAGAGAAGCAGGACTGACATGGATAAAGTGGGGGAAATTTTTGGTTACTTATTGTATGCTTCTGGAATAATAACACTTTGTGGAATTTCAGCAATTGGCTTCGGATTCTTGTTTGGTGAATTTTGGGGACCATCTGGAGTTATTCATCCCATATTGTTGTTTGAAATCGGACCCTTCAAGTTTGGTGGGTTCGATCCCATGCATGAACCACTTACACTGTTAAGGTTCTCCATTTTAATTGGTGTATCCTATATTACATTCGGATTAGTTTTGGGTGTAATAAACCACCTAAGAAGAGGAGAGAAAGCACATGCATTCGCCACCTTTTGTTGGATCTGGTTTATCCTTGGTGGATTCTTAATGTGGGTTATTTGGGGTGGTATTTCACAAATTACCTCTTGGTTTGGTGAAGGTCTAATAATGTTTCTTTTACTCGTTATAGCACCCTTGATTATCATGTTAATCGTCATATCAGTTGCTGAAAGCTTAATGGAGGGTGTAAACCATAGCATCGAAGTGTTTATCGAGACATTAGGTCACACTTTATCATTTTGTCGACTTGCAGCCTTATTTTTGACCCATACGGCGTTAAGCACTATGTTCCTTGATTTAGCCGGAGTTGAGCACGGTATTTTTCCTCTAAGCTCTATCCCGTTAATCGCAGTTGGTGCGATCTTAGCTATAGCTATTGAGGGCCTTCTCGTCTTGGTTCATGTTTTAAGACTTCATTGGATTGAATTTCTTCCTAAATTTTATTCCGCAAAAGGAATTCTATTTGAACCTATAAAAATTAATTAAAAAAATTAAAAAACAGAGATGATTGTATTATGGATCCAAAACTATTAGTAATTATCGCAGCAGCTCTTTGTATTATTGTATGTGCCGCAGCGGCGTTATATTCAATAAAAACCTGTGCCCCAGCGCTTGCCTCAGTGACAGCAGAAAAACCAGAATTGGGTAGCAAGTTGTTGATCACGATAATTTTAGGTGAAGCTCTGGCTATATATGGATTGCTTATCGCATTCATGATCATTGCTCGTGTTCCCGCTATCGCCCTAATGGAGGCAGCAGATGCTGAATATGCAGCTATACAAACATTAACGGCCTCAGTTACAATGAGTAGTACCGCTGTTATAGCCAGTATTGGTATAGCGTATTGCGGCCCTGCGATGATGACTGCAGCAGCTGAAAAGCCCCAAAGTTTCACAACTAATATACTGGGGTTAGTGTTATCAGAGGCATTAGCAATCTATGGTCTATTGATAGCGTTCATGCTTAACGGGTAAAATTTACTTAGAATAAAAGAATATTTTTTTCTATTTCTACATTAATTTCTTTTTTTATACCTATACTTCCTTCATAGAATTTCTAGCTCGAAAAGTCCAATGTTTTAAAGTATCGGGAAACTTCTATGTTAATTCTAATTAAATCCATCTTCAAATAGAAAATTAATTCAACACAGATTATCAAAAGAGTTATTTGATTAAAATTAATAATTTTCCGGTAATATAAGTAAATCGTGGATTTGATTCGCATCGACGTTTCTCGCTATTGCATTGATAATACATATCAAGTTCTTTATTTCTACCCATTTTATATTTAGAAATGCTAAGATATACCCAATGTTGTAATATCGCATGTTTTTCTTCAACTCGAAAAAGCTCATTGCGAGTGGGGCTTTCTCCAGAATAAATTCCAAGCGAGATATCGGAGAATCGGATTCTTCTACGAGTTTTGTGAAAATTGCTTGATATACGGGGTGTTTTTTTTCAACAGAACTCAAAAAGCATTGAAGCGTGGATTTTATATTTGGTTCCCTGATAGCAGATTCTAAAACTTCTTCATCGATCTCCACTACAGGCATCAAATTCTCCTTTAAAGTTTTATAATTAGTTATCAATTCTTTGTATTTTAGAGTGGTTTTAACATTTAAAGCGTCTATTTCGATTCCCAGGATATTTGTGGCAATTTTCTTATCTTGTCTATTGAGATTTTTGATTTCTTTTAAAATACCCTTGAATACTTCCTTATTCAATACTGCTTCCAGTGGTGATAAATCACTTAATGACCATTGAGACTGGATGAATTCTTTCAAAAAAAAGCCAAAATCCTGTTTCTGTAGAGAATCTACGATATCATTAATTGATCTAGCTTCGGTAAGTATAACCTGGCACTTCTTCCTATCATACATTCCTAAAGGAATAATGTGTTGTAGTATATCTTCAGCATTCATTCCTGCTTGTACCATTCTAAGCATTGTCTTAAGATTCAATGCATCGAACTTATGTAAAATAGATTTGAGTAAGTTTTTGATATATTTTGAAGAATTATTCAATAGTTTTTTATACATTTTTGCATAATTCTGGAAGAGAGCTTCTTCGAGGAGACCAGGTTCGATTAAATCTCCACATGTGCTGATAATTTCTTCCCTGTATGTAGTATTTGCCAAGAAGTTAAAAATATCATCAAGGTTATTACCAATTAATCGAACTATCTCATTTAAATCGATAAGTTTAAGACTTTCAAGTGCAATCCGGGGCATTATAGTGTTATATTTAGTCGGTTTCATAAGATTTCTCAGCTCTTTCTTTTCGTTTTCTTTGAAGAACTCTGACTCGAATGGCGTCTTGTTGTTCAATTTCTTCTAATATATATTCGATATATTCAATCGTCTTATCTAACTGCGGGACGATCTTGAATCGAATTCGATTAATTTGTCTTCTTTTAAGCGAGACTACTTCGAGAAGTTCTCTAATCGCAGCAGTAATGCTTGCAAGTTCAATAACGGCATTTATAACGGCCTTGATTCTTGAAGCGGCCCTCTCCAATTGTATTGGGGCATCAGATAAGCTTAAACGGTTTTTGAATTCATTTTCCTCTTTCTTTAGGAGTTTTAGAGAAGGAAATTGAATCCCAAGGATACCTGTTGCTTTTGTTATTTCTACATTAAAGTCTAGTGAGGTGGTCGTTAGTGCTAACTCTTTTACTTTTAAACTACCACTGACCATCTCAGCTTCGATGAATTGGTTATAGGATCTTGTCAAGACGTCATATAACTCCTTTCGCAAGATGGATGCTTTTTCCCTGTGATCAACAACAGAGATGATTAATGCCTCTAAATCCTTTTGCAAAATGTCCGCTATTCCATCAGCTAATGTTTTTCGACGTTTCAACACTAATAATTCCCGTCGTGTTGGGTGTACTTCTAATCTATCAGCAGACATGAATAAATCACTTTATTCTTGGTAATTTTTATAGTAATTCTTCAGGATATCTGGATCGACTCTGGCGAGTTCCGACTCGGGTAGTATTGAGAGGAGATTCCAACCAATGTCCAGAGTTGTTTCAATGTCACGATTTTCATAATATCCTTGATTGATGAATTCTTTCTCGAATCGGTCTACAAAAGTAAGATACAATTTGTCCGTGCTTGTCAACGCCTTTTCTCCTGAGACCATGGCAGTTTCTTGGACAGTTTTTCCTTCAGCATAGGCGTAATAAAGCTGGTCTGATAATTGTTTGTGATCTTCCCTTGTTTTATTCAAACCAATACCTTTATCCATCAACCGGGATAAACAATTTAATGGATCAATTGGAGGATAGATTCCTCTTTTAAACATATTTCGATCCAATATGATCTGACCCTCTGTAATGTAATTTGTCAAGTCGGCAATCGGGTGGGTTACATCATCATCAGGCATTGTTAAAATCGGGATCATAGTTATAGATCCTTTCTTTCCTCGAATTATACCGGCTCTCTCATACAACATAGCCAAGTCCGTATACATGTAACCAGGATAACCTCTCCGTCCTGGAATCTCTAAACGAGAAGCAGATATTTCACGCAATGCTTCACAATAATCTGTCATGTCAACCATGATGACAAGTACATGATGATCGTGCTGGAATGCAAGATACTCGGCAGTAGTTAATGCAAATCGTGGTGTGAGGAGTCTTTCGATAGCTGGGTCGTCAGCGATATTGATAAACATAATCACCCTACCAAGTGCACCCATTTTCAAAAAGTCATCCCTGAATAACACCATTTCATCGGAAGTTATACCCATCGCGGCGAATACAATTGTGAATTGCTCATCCGAATCTGGAACTTTTGCTTGGCTAATGATCTGGGATGCAAGTCGCTTGTGTGGCATCCCTGACCCAGAAAGAAGAGGGAGTTTTTGTCCTAATAATAAAGTGTTTAAACCATCGATTACTGAAATCCCTGTTTGGATCATCTTGGTGGGATGTGAACGAGAATATGGATTTATCGTCGGCGCATACACTTTCAGATAATCCTCTGGAATTATTTCTGGACCATTGTCTATTGGTTTCCCGACTCCTGAAAAAATCCGACCAAACATATCTAGAGAAACGGGTAATTTTATAGTTTCACCAGTAAAACGAATTCCAATAGATTTGATATTTAATCCTGATGTGTCCTCGAACATTTGGATGACCGTGACCTTATCATTAACGTCAATGATCTGACCAGTTTTTTCCTCACCCTCTGGAGTAATAATCTTTACGAGTTCACCGTAACCGATACCAACAACAGATTCACACCTGAGTAATGAACCCTCGATTTCGTTGACAGTAAAGAAGGTTAAATTCTTATCGGATTTAGTCATTATCCTTCTCCTTCATAACTTCTTGAATAAGTGCTTCGAATTGATCATCCATATCATCTGAAAGCTTTGCATTAACGATATCAAATTCGTTCGTCGGGATGTTTTTCATCCGACTTATCCCCACTTTAACAGGAAGTGC
>Ga0209976_10000598_pt1 | contig 23082 bp, 8 predicted proteins | sample SumtaG_FD_182806 | JGI IMG/M metagenome (GOLD analysis project Ga0209976, IMG submission 182806) | Deep subsurface microbial communities from Indian Ocean to uncover new lineages of life (NeLLi) - Sumatra_00157 metaG (SPAdes) (version 2) | ecosystem: Environmental > Aquatic > Marine > Oceanic >...
AAATTGGGTTATCTCAGAAGGAGTGCGTATTTCAGTTATATTGATCTCAACGGAATCGTCTAAATTGTAAAATGCACGCAATTCCCCGAAGATTTCGGCTTGCTTTACAGTGTCGATCCCCAAATCTTCTTCTAAGTCATATAAGTCTTCAATATCGTTAATTTCATAACCAGTTTTATCGGCAATAATTTTCTTTACTAAGCTGTTTACCTGGCTAATTTCATGAGTTCCACCTATTTCCGTTTTTGCACCTTGATCTGATCTTTGAAGGTTTTCGCTTGATTTTAGGGATACAGCTAGAGTTTGGATTGGTTTAATACGCTCTGTATTCATTTTTAAAACTCTCCCATCATCAAATAAATGTTTCTCACTTCCGCCTATTTTTTGAAGCCAACGCTCATACTCAATTTTGCCTAATCGGTTTTCAAAAGAAACTAAGCGAAATAAAACAAATGCTAGTTGAGAGCCAAATCCAGCAGCAAAGCGTAGAGCATATTTCTTTCTTTCACTTGAACCTTTTGAAAAGTTAAATTTTTTGTAGTTTGGATCAATTCTATTCAGGTTTGCGATTGGAGGAATTATACCTTTCTCCATTGATTTTATGGCAACTGCTTCTTCGATCCCAGCTCCCATCGCATGACCAGTATATCCCTTAGTGTTTATTATCATCATGTCATAAGCATTTTTACCAAAAGCTTCTTCTAGAGCAATCAATTCAGACTCAGCACTTCCACCTCGGGCAGGAGAATAAGTTTCATGACTAACAAACATTCCTTCATTAGCCAATTCATGATTGGTAATACCATGCCTTTTCTCCATTTCTGAAACGAATCCAGCTAATTTTTGACTTATATGAGCTTTATCTAATCGAGATCCATGGTATGCGCTATTAGCAAAATAAGAGCCAAGAACTTCTACGATTGGTTTAACACCTCGAGCTTTAGCTCCAGAATCTTGTTCAATAACAAATGCACTTGCTCCAGCTCCTATAATGATCCCATTCCTCCCTTCACCAAATGGAAGAACTGCATCTTCCCATTGAGATTTTGTTGTAGCCGCTCCACTTGCTAGAAATCCTGCTCCAATCCATTGAAAAAGATTTTTACTTGTAACATTATCGGCAGTAATTACAATAACTCTTTTACATCTCCCTATTCGAATCCAGTCTTCTGCAATTCCTATAGCTTGGGGTGTAGAGGCACAAGCAGCATTAATTTGTGTATTTGGTCCCTTCGCTTTTATTAATTGGGCAAACTGTGAATGGCCCATTGACAGTACTCGAAATAAAAATGCACGGTTAAAATTATTATCTTTTTCCCCATTAATTCCAACAGAATTGTCTGATAACTCCTCTGCGAAGTTATTTAATCCCGGAAAAGCTGATACAAAGATAATACCTGTATCGTCTTGTAGTTCTTCTGGTAAAGCCCAATCACCAGGTAAAATATTACCTGTTGAAGTCTTAATATTACTTCGCACTAAGGGAATTCCTGCATCTTTTAACGCTTCGTAACCAGCACAAATTGCTAGTTGATAGGCACTATCCAAAGCGTTTAGCATTTTAGAATCTAATTGATAATCATCGGTAGGATTAAAGTTACCTAATTGACCTGCAAGATGTATGACTTTGGATATATCATCTACCTGTTGGAATTTAGCATTTCCATTTGGTGATTTTTCCAACCGAATGATATTTTGTTGGAGCAATTGAGTTTCAAATTCTTTACCTACAGGTTCAATTAAATTTATTCCTTGGAGAATATCATCAATATTCTGATCATCAAATACTTTCCGATTCTTTCCAGGGAGCCCCATCCCTACACCAGTTATCACTATTGGATCAGTATTTAATTTGTGTCCTTCTATACTGTAGGGTTTTTCAAGTGTCGATTGATATTTCTTCATGTAGTTCTGAAATCCTTGAATTAGAACTGATGATAGTATTTCTTTTTGCTCTTCCAAGAATTCATTGAAAAAGGGAAGTTGTCTAATTTTATTTAGTTCTTCATTAGAACTAAAAATATTCTGGGTTAGAGGAATTCTAGAAGAGGAAGGAGATATACTTGGTTTACGAATTTTCTGAGATGGAGATACGGCCTTAATTGATTCACTGGATTTTTTAGGTAGGAGAATATTAAACTGTTCAAAGATTTTCTGAATGTGTTCTCTTTCAGGAGCTTTCGGTGAAAGTGTATAATTTACTTCAATATCTTTATGTTTCTTCAAAATATCTTTTGTAAAAAAGAATAAAGATTTTTTCGGACCTATTTCCAGAAAATTTCTTCCCCCATGTTGATAAATATTTAAAGTCTCATCAACCCATCTTACAGGGGATGTAATTTGTTTGAGAAGAATTGATTTAATTTTCTCAGGATCTTCAGGATAAATTTTCCCAGTAACATTGCTAAATACTGGGATTCTAGGGGTTTTAAACTTGATAGTTTCAAGAAATTTTTTCAACTTTTCTTCTGCATGAGCAACGTATTTGGAGTGAAAAGCAGTTGAAACATTTAATTTTAGAGCCCGGGTTCCTTTTTCTGAGAAAATACTCACGACGGACTCAACTGCAGAAAATTCGCCTGATATTACAGTTTGAGAAGTAGAGTTATAATTAGATATTGAAACATTTTCAACGGAAAGTTCCTTCAACGTTTCCTCAACCATTTCTGAAGATGTAAAGATAGCAGCCATCGTGCACTGAACTCCAGGTGGTGTTTCCGCCATTGCTTTACCTCGAGTAATTACAACCTTCAAACCATCCTCAAAATTTAATACATCAGCAGTAACTAATGCAGCAAATTCTCCTAGACTATGACCACCAACAATTCCCGGGTTAATTCCTTTTGATTTAAAAAGATTATATATCGCCATCTCAATAGAGTAAATAGCAGGTTGAGTAAATTGAGTTTGCCTTAATTTCTTCGTGCTTTCTTCTTCAGTTATATTTGGAGATCCAAAAATTAATTCTAGTAAATCAAATCCACCAAAATCTTTGCATATTTCATTTGCATTGTCAAGAGTATCCCGTATAATTTGAAATTTTTGATACAGTTCTTTGGCCATTCCTACATACTGGCTTCCTTGACCACTGAATAGAAAGCAAAGTTCTGGGGAAGGAGTAGAAGTAAAAGGGATAGAATCTACTACATCATCAGATTTTATATCTTTTTGACTTTCTAAAGAAGTTGTTCCATATAACTGAGGAATGAATTCTTCAAGAATAACATGATAATTAGTTCCTCCAAATCCAAATGCTGATACACCTGCCCTCCTTATACCGATTTCAGGAGATGGCCAGCTAATGGGTTCAGTATTTACATAATATGGACTTGTTATCCAGTTAATTGAAGGATTAGGAGTGTCATAATTTACTGAAGGGGGAAGTATTTTATGGTGCAAGGCTAGTACGCTCTTTATGATTCCAGCGATACCAGCAGCACTTTTGAGATGTCCAACTTGACTTTTTATTGATCCAATCGCTAGTTTTTGATTCATTTTTATACCAGAGAAAAATTCCTTTAATACATTCAATTCAGTTGCATCTCCGACGATTGTAGAGGTTCCATGACATTCAAGGTATTGAATCCCTGATGGTTCAATGCCACTGTTTTTTAAAGCTCGTTCAATAGCTAGCCTTTGTCCATCAGGATTGGGAGCTGTGATCCCTTTCCCTTTTCCATCTGAAGAACCACCGTATCCACTAATGATAGCATAAATCTTATTATTGTCTCGTATAGCATCTTCAAGCCGTCTTAAAACTATAAATCCTGCTCCTTCCCCCATAATAAATCCATTAGCACGAGCATCAAAAGGATATGATCCATCTTCAGATAATGCTCCAATTTTACTAAATTTGATGAATGTCTGAGGATCCATTGAACTATCTGAGCCACCCACTAAAACAGTGTCATAATCATTTAGAATTAATCCATTAATTGCAGTATCAATAGCAGCTAAACTTGAAGCACAAGCTGCATCAGTTGACATACTTTTACCGGTTAAATTAAAAACATTTGCCACTCTGCCAGCAATAATATTTGATAATTCTCCGGGCATTGTATCTTCATTAATCGTTGGAATCTGATTAATAATTTTTTCTTCAAGATAATTAAGAAGATTTTCTTTTTCTTCTTGGTTTAAAATATTTTGGGAACTTGCTTCGTTGATTCTGTACTTGATTTCACTATAAATGATACGTTTGTTGCTGAGACGTTGAGCATCTCCTCCAGAGGAGTTACCAACTATAGTTGCAATAGGTAATCGCTCTTTACCATTAGTGGGATAACCTGCATCGGTAAGTGCTTCTTCTGCAGTTTTGATAGCTAATTTTTGAACTAAATCCATCCGTTCTGCCATCTTTGGAGGGATTCGATATTTTATTGATTTAAATTCAAAGTCTCTGACAAAACCTCCGATTTTTGAGTAAGTTTTTTCAGGGACAGAGTGATCTTCATTATAAAATATTTCCGGATCCCATCTTTCGGTGGGAACTTCTATAATTGAATATTTTTTATTTTTGATGTTTTCCCAAAATTGCGGAATGTTGTTAGCATCAGGAAAAATCCCTCCTAACCCAATAATAGCAACTTTAGAACCAAACATTGTTTCTTTTTCCATTTTATTTTCTCCTTTACTAGGCTTAAACTCCAAGATTTCATTAAATATTTGAGATGATTTCATATTAAAGGATTTTTTACTCTCCTCAACGATATCGTAATGAATTTGAGGTATATTTCTCAGTGATTTTTGTAGCGAAATGGATTCACCTGTCATAAAGGCGCCATCCGTTAATTGCTTTTTACTAGAAGTTGGAATAAATTGAGTAGTAGCGCTTCCTTCAATGTAATTATCATTCCAAATTTCTGCTCTTGATGCAATCCTTAATGCACCTAAATTATCTTTTTCGAATAATTCTTTACGTTCTTTAATGGATATCCCTTGAGTTTTACGCGAATACTCATGTTTAACTGTTTTAAATGCAAATTCAGACGGAATTACTCTTGCTCGAGTGTTCACACTCGTTCCAATTACGGTTGTACAAGAATTGTTTAATAATTGCTCTTGGTAAACTGGTGATAATGCTTGAGTATTAACTATCTCTTCACTTAATAAATAGGCTGTCCCCATCTGAATTCCGGGGTTAATCAAATCAAGGTGTTCTCCAATCATACCAGCCAACATCGCTGTACTGATCTCATTTATGATACCACCAGCGAAAATAAGATTAATTTTCTCTTTTATTTCTTTCTTGTTCATATATAAATATTCTAAAATACGTTCCCACAGTATAAATGAAGAAAGCATTCCAAAATGACCACCACACTCACTCCCTTCTAAAATCATAAAATTCAGGTTCCTTTTTAAAGCGTCTTTAAACATTGATAAAGCGGGTGTATGAATTAAAACAGTATTTCCTAGATTTTTGACATGTATACCTAGATCAACTGATCCTGCCGCGATTAGAGTGATTTTAGGACCAAATTTTGAGATTGATTCAATGTGTTTTTCCCTACGAGATTTAACTACCTCTAAACCAATAATCCCTGATCCATATGGCATCTCTGATAACTTGCTCTTTTTAGCTTCACTTAATAAACTAGAAGCTTCATTTTCTAGTAAACCTCCAAGAGCGAATATTGGAAGAGCCCCATTTTCTGCAATTTTTGTGGCAAAAGCAATTTGATCAGAAATGTTTGCCATCGGACCTTGAATTATCGGATAAGTAATATTTAAATGTTGAGCAAAGTCGGAATTTTTCTCAAATGGCCAGTGTTCTTTAACACTATTTAACTGATTTTGAATAATTTTAATAACGTTCTGTAAGAAATTTTCTAGATTTTTAAATGAGTCGAGAATAAAGCTCGCGAAACAAATCCCCTGATCACTAGGTAAACAGGAATGCTTCGGTTCTAGATCAGAATATATTTTATAATTTTTTACGAAATCATTAATTTTTATATAAAATTTCTCCTTTAAACTGCTCATTTCTACTTTGAATTCTTCATTAAGGTCTGATATTTCTCCCTTTTCAAGTACTTTTAATGACCGGATTGGTTTATTAGCAAGCTTTCCAATCAACCGGTAATTAACCCGTGAAGTTTCTTTAAAAACATAAAAATCGGATTCCTCAATAGTTTTGATATAGGCTTTAAATTCAGGACTTAATGGACATTCAGGAAGTAAGTACAACTGGCTTTCCAAAATTACACCGAAAGCACCTCCAATAAGTGCTGAACAGATATTGAATACTCCAAAACCCCCTTGAATTACAAATGAAAGCCCAGCTTTTTGGAATTCTTGAATAAGTATAAAGCTGTTTTTGACACCAACCATTCCCCCTGCTTCATTGCCTTTTACAAGAAACAAATCTGCCCATTCTGCATTTTTATAAGCTTCTTCTAAATAAGATACTTCTGAGAGGAGTAAATTTGAAGTTTTCTGCAATTTTGCAATATCTTGAGAACCAGGATTAAATGCACAGATAATAATTGGAATTACATCTTGAAATTCAAGTGAATTCAGAATTTCTTTTGTAGCTATTCGAATACCCCATACCTGATCAGAAGAAAATGAGGCGTAACACTTTTCAAGAAGCATTTGGCATTGATTTGAAGTTAAACCTTCAAGATCAACTAAACCAACACCACCAATCCGGCATAATTCAATTGAAAGTGATGGATCAGTAATTCCTTTAGGTGAATATCCCCAAATAGGAATTTTATTTTTTAATATATCTAAGATATCTTTTTTTTTCTTCATAAAAATCAACAAATTAAAAATTAAACAGGAGAAATCCCGTGCTTTCGTTTGGGAGTCTGGTCACGTTTTGTCTCAAAAAATTTCAAACTTTTAATAATTTCAAGACGAGTCTCATGCGGAAAAATTACTTTATCTATTTGTCCTTTTTCAGCAACATGATATGGATTAGAAAATTCTTGTTTATATTTTTCTGTAAACTCTTTTAATAAATTCGTCGGATCTTCTATCTCCTTTAAATGATTCCGAAAAAGAATTTTGCAAGCCCCTTCTGCGCCCATAACAGCGATCTGAGCGGTATTCCAAGCTAGATTGGTATCAGCCCCTAACTGCTTTGAGTTCATTACAATGTAAGCTCCTCCATAAGCTTTACGGATAATAACCGTAATTTTTACTACAGTTGCTTCAGAATAAGCATATATCAATTTTGCACCGTGTCTAATAATTCCCGACTTCTCTTGTTTTACCCCGGGTATAAATCCCGGAACATCAACGAGTGTTAAGAGAGGAATATTGAATGAATCACAAAATCGAATGAACCTAGCAGCTTTATCCGATGCATGATAATCAATTGCACCACTGAGATATAGAGGTTGATTCGCAATAATCCCCACAACTTGATCTTCTATCCTACCAAACCCAATAATTATATTTTTTGCCCAATCTGGGAAAATTTCAAAGAATGAATCTTGATCAACAGTTAATTTTATTATTGTTTTCATATCATATGGTTCATCTTCACTTTCTGGCAAAACATTATTGAATAAATGAGGATCCTCCGCATAAAATTTATCTAAAGAATTAGGGGTGTCATCTAAATTATTAGATGGCAAGTAAGTTAATAATTTTTTAACAATTTCTAATGCCTCTTCTTCAGTGTCAGCAACTCTGTGGCAAATTCCAGAAATTGTAGAATGAATTTCAGAACCTCCCAATTCTGAAAATGACACATTTTCTCCCGTTACTGAGTTAACAACTTGAGGTCCTGTGATAAACATTAAGGCGTTTTTTCCACCCATTATAATAAAGTCTGTTAAAGCTGGACTATAAGCAGCACCTCCAGCGGAAGTACCTAAGATTACAGAAATTTGAGGAATAATACCAGATGCTTGTACATTTCGATAAAATATATCTCCCAACCCATCTAAAGAATCAACACCTTCTTGAATACGAGCTCCTCCTGAATCTATTATACCAATTACCGGGCATCCCATTTTTAGTGCTAAATCCATAATTTTGGAGATTTTTTGAGCATGAGCTTTTCCAATAGTACCACCTAGTATTGTAAAGTCTTGGCTATAGAGAAATATTTTTCGACCATCAATTGTTCCGTAACCTGTTATTACTCCATCTCCAAGAAATTTTTTATTCTCTAACCCAAATTTATCAGAACGATGCTTAACAAAAGAGCCAATTTCGATAAAAGAACCATAATCTACCAGTAATTCAATCCTTTCTCTAGCTGTTAGTTTACCTTTTTTATGTTGAACATTAATACGTTCTTTTCCTCCACCTAGCATAGATGTATCTCGCATTTCCTGCAGTTTCTCTATAATTTTTAGGCCGTCCTTTGACTTATCATCCTTTAGAATCATGTTAATCCTTTAACTATTTAATTAAACAAATTATTATTTTTATCAAAGGTTAATTTATAAAATTTTTACATGAAAACACACTATCAAAAGTATTAGAATTTAATGGCTTTATTAAAATTTCTTCAGTTTTTTATTAAATTATATAATCGAGACAAATTTATGTAATAATATAAATTGTAACAATAGAGAATAAAGAGGTTTAATTTCTATGAGGTTATTCTTTTTAGGTTGCAATTTGAAAGTTAAAGATATTTAATAGAAACTCTTTTCAATAATTATTCATCTAAATATTAGTTTGCATAATAAGTCTGATTTCAAATGTTCTCTAAAATAAAGATTATTCATATCGATAAGACTAGCTCAACCCAGGATGCCGTAGTTGAATACCTTCAAAATGATTATTATCCTACATTATTGTTAATTGCTAAGATCCAAACTAAAGGTCGTGGAAGGAAAGATGATGACTGGTTGTCTCCAGAAGGAGGTTTTTGGGCAACTTTAGGTATTTCAACATCTTTAAATTTCAGTAAAGCACAGTTAGCATTATTTCACTATTTTACAGCGATATTGTTAACAAGAGTAATTAAGGAGGAATATAACATAGTAGTTCAAATTAAATGGCCTAATGATTTACTATATGAAAATAGAAAACTTGCAGGAATTCTAATTGATTATATCTTTAGTTCTCAAAAAAATTATCTTTTAATTGGTATGGGTGTGAATTTAAATAATTCCAGTGAGGAGATGCCAGATATTCTGAAATCAATGACAATATCCATTAAAGATATAATAAAAAAGGAAGTTTCGTTAGATGGTTTCGCTCATCAAATTCGATCCTATGCAAATAACTACTTTTCCCCAATTATTGAAAATGATTTTCAAGGAATTCAACATTTAATCGATGAGTACAATCAACATTCTAGAATTTTTGGGAAGAAGGTTATCCTTGATGATTCAAAGAGGTATTTTTGTAATGGAATTAATCAAGAAGGAGTAATGCAATTTAACAAAGATGAGGTTACTTTAAACTTGTCAATTGATGATTTGATAAGGATTAAGAAGATAATATCTCCATAAATTCAAAAAAACTATTTCTCTAAATAAAAAGGAAGCTTTGGGAAGAATTAAATTAAATATTCTAATAGATTAAGGTCTCTCTACGAGTATTGATATGATGTTATTCCCGAAGCCTCCAAAATTACAGGTTATTCCAGATTCAGCTCCATTAACTTGTCTTTTACCCGCTTCCCCTCTTAATTGCCAAACTAGCTCAACAACTTGCGCTACCCCAGTAGCACCTAAAGGATGACCTCGTGCTTTTAAACCTCCAGACGGATTTATCGGAATTTTTCCATCAATTTCAGTTAATCCTTCATGCGCAGCTTTAGCACCTTCCCCCTTTTTGAAAAAACCTAGGTCTTCACTTTGGATTACTTCTAATATCGTAAATGCATCATGCAATTCACATACATCCATATCTTGAGAAGTTTTTTTGGCCATTTTATATGCCTTATCAGAACAAATTTTCAAAGCTTTTAAGGTTAAAAGATCATCGCGTTCATAAAGGATATGCGTATCTGTTGCTTGACCTATACCAGAAATTAATATAGGTGTATCACAATATTTCTTTGCAATATCTGCATTACATAACACTATCGCAGCTGCTCCATCTGATATAGGACAGCTGTTAAAAAGTCTTATTGGATCCGAAATTATTGGATTAGCTTTATCATCAGCTAAGAAATCATAAACATTTTCCCAATTTCCTCTTCCTTTCTGAATAGAACTTCTCATAAAATCTTCGATTGTCTTTTGGAAATGAGCAATTTGATTTGAAACTCCGTTTTTATGATTTTTTATTACAATGTCTGAAAACCAATCATATTTTGCGTTATATCTTTCTATGTAAGATCTCATCAACATTCCTGTAAGTGAGGGGATAGATACACCTTGACGTCTTTCAGCCTGATGATGGGTTATAGTAGCCACATATGAAGTTATAGCACCAGGTGTTCTAATATGAGTCATTTTCTCACCCCCAACGACTAATACGAAATCACTCATTCCAGAAGCTATAGCTTGAAAACCCGCTTTAATAGCTGATCCACCACTAGCAGGTCCATTTTTGATATGATCAGCAGCAGCAGGAATTAAATTAATTCTATCAACGAGAGCACTGGCAACTCCAGAAATATGATTAAATACATCTGAACCCATACAACCTACATAAACAGAATCAAAATCTTTCTCTTTCGTATTAGATTCTTCTATAGCACCTAAGGATGCTTCGGATAATAAATCTAATAATCCCCTATCTTCTAATCTACCAAATTTAGTATGACCTACTCCAATGATGGCAACTTTATTCATAATAAACTATCATTAAAATTTAATACTATTTGATTTAATATTTTGATAATTTCTTTCTAAAGGCTTCAGTTAAAAGGGGAACAATAACCTTAAAGTCTCCTACAATGCCATAATCACATACTTCAAATATAGAAGCATTAGGGTCCTTATTAATAGCAATAATTATCTTACTACTCTTCATACCAACTAGGTGCTGAGTTGTTCCTGATATCCCACATGCTATATAAATGTTAGGGCATACTACTGTCCCACTCTGCCCTACTTGACATGATTTTGATACCCAACCCGCATCTACTGATGCTCTACTAGCTCCTACAGCAGCATTTAATACTTCTGCTAATTCCTCAATTATTTCAAAATTTTCTTTACTCCCGATACCTCTACCACCTGATACAATAATATCAGCTTCATCAATTGGCTTTACGTCTGATGTTGTTGTTTTGATTTTTTCAATTACTTTTGTTTTAAGTTGATTGAGATCTAATTCCAAAGGAAAATTTATGATTTCAGGTTGATTCTTTTCAGTTGGTTCAGATTTTTCCATAACGTTTGGTCTTACTGATGTGATTTGAGGTCTTCTATCAGGACAGATTATATCTACTAAGTAATTACCACCATAAACAGAACGAGTTTGTACTAAATTTCCATCTTGAATTTTCAAGCCAATACAGTCTGCTGTTAAACCAGTTTCCAATGTTGCTGCAATTCTTGGGGCTAAATCTCTTCCAATTTTGGTCGCAGGGAATAATAATATATTTGGTGTATATTTCTTACATAGGTCTATTAAAAGAGATGTATATGTTTCAGTAAGATAATCGTCTAGTGTTTCATTTTCACATAAATATAATTTATCTATATCATAATAAGAAAGAGCTTCACAGAATCTTGATCCATCTTTTCCGATAATAACAGCACAGACTTTATCATCAGATTTTTCAGCTAACTCTTTAGCTTTGCCAAGTAATTCAAAAGTAACACCCCTAATATCAGCATTCTTAATTTCTACAAATACCCAAATGTCTTTGTAATCAGTCATAATTATATCACCTTATCTTTACCTAATAATTCTATTAACTTCTCTACAGCTGTATTTGGTTCATCTGTAATGATTATTCCTTGATCTCTCTTAGGAGGTTTATATAATTTAATAATCTTGATTAAGGATCCCTCTGAACCAAATTTACTTTTATTACCTTCGATATCCTCTGCCTTCCAAACTTCAAATGGTTTCTTCCGAGCAGCTAATATTTTTGGTAATGGAGGGATGCTAGATTGAAAAGATGAGGGGGGAATTCCAGCAATAACTAAAGGTAGCTGTGCTTCTATTATCTTATAACCATCATCCGTTTGAGCTTTTAATTTAACCATCCCATTTTCAACATTTTCAACACTTTCGACAAAGGTAACCTGAGGAATATCTAATATTGCTGCTAATTCAGGGCCAATTTGGCCTGTACCAGTGTCAAAAGAAGAATTTCCGCAAAAAATAATATTATAATCCCCGATTTTTTTTATGGCTGCTGCTAGTATATTAGATGTTGCAAATGTATCAGAACCTTGAAATTTCTCATCTTCTAATAATATCCCTCTATCAGCGCCTAACGCTAAACATCTCATTAGAGTACTTTTTGTTTCAGTATCACCAATTGAAATAGCAATAATTTCATCTCCTTCTTTCTTTATTTTAATAGCTTGTTCTAGAACAAACTGGTCGAAAGGGTTGATAATTGTTGAAACCCCATCTTTCAACACTCTATTTGCATTTTCATTAATTTTTAAATCGTTAGATTCAGGAACTTGCTTAACGCATACAATTAATCTCATATTTTCATCAGTTCTCTACTCAATATCATATGTTATTAAGAATCTAAAAAAAAGTTATTTAATATTATTTCCCACCAAGAAGCTCTCTTGATGCTTTTATTTTCATAGCTTAGTTTGGTTTTAGCTATTAAAAATATAAAAAAAAAGTAATTGTTATTATTTATATGACGTTAGTTCTTTTCCAAGAAGCTCTCTTGCTACAATCATTTTCATAACTTCACGTGTACCTTCAGCTAATGAAAATGATCTTACTGCTCGCCAGGCTGCTTGGTCAGGACATTCTCGAGAATATCCAAAAGCTCCTTGCCATTGAATAACATCGTTAATTGCTTCACAGGCCCAATCGGCGGCAAACATTTTTGACATTGCTACAATTTTACTTGTTTCAAATCTATCTCCTTTTCCTTCCTGTTCCAAATCGATGGTTCTTAGAGCTTCATAACCTAATCTTTTCAACATCTCTAACTTAGTATAATGTTCTGCTAATCTGAAGTTTATTTCTTGGAATTTTGCCAAAGGTTTTCCAAATACTTTTCTTTCTGAGATGTAATTCATTCCATTCTCTAATGACTTCAAGCCTGCAGCAGCGCAAATAACAGCAATTAAGGCTCTTGCATACTCATACCCTTCATGGATAATATAGAAACCCTTATTTTCTTCCCCAATTATATAATGCTTAGGAATTTTTACGTTATCAATTGCAAACCCACCACAAGATATTCCTTCTCTACCCAAATCATCAATATATGTGGGTGTTATTCCTTCAACGGTTAATGGTAAGTAAAATACGGTCATCCCTCTTGAACCCAATTCAGGAGATTGATGAGCTATTGTAACATGCCCTCCACCATTAGTTACAGCTTCTCTAACGCCACTAATATACATTTTTTCTCCATTAACAATAAATGAATCTCCATCTTTCCTTATTTGAGTCTTTCCCCCAACAACATCAGAACCTGCGCCACTTTCTGTTGTAGCTATTCCTAAAAACCAATCACCACTAGTAGCTTTTGGAAAAATTTCTTTTTTTGCTTCTTCGGTTCCATATTTGTTAAGTAGATACCCCCATGCAGCTTGAACCAAGTAAAATACACATGTTGAACCTGTGCAATCTCCTCTGGCTAATTCTTCTGCAATAACACCAGCGGTAACTGCATTTAATCCAGATCCTCCATACTCAGGGTCTGCGGTACATGCTAGTATTCCTAATTCAGCCATTCCCTTGATGACATCATCGGGAATTTTTTTATTTTTTTCCATATCAAGTGCGATCGGAGCAATTTTCTTTTGTGCAAATTCTTTTACACTTTCTCGGATTAATTTTTGTTCTTCCGTAAACTCTATCATATTATCGATACCTTTCAAATGATTTTTTAAATTTTAATATGAATAAAATTCAAGCTTAAACTATAAATTTAATCAATTTAACAAAAAAAAGAATTAAAAAAAATTTATGAAGGTTTTATCTTGGATTTTCATTTCTTACTATTGTGGCCAACGCCATTCCTAATCCTACGCACATACTAGAAATTGCATATTCTTTTCCTGATTCCTCTAATTGATGCACGTTTGATCCTATTAGCCTACAACCTGTTGCTCCTGTGGGGTGACCTAATGCAATTGCACCCCCCCAAGGATTAAAGCGATCTTCTTCCCAATCTAATCCTAGGTCAGTGCAACACGCATATATTACGGAGCTAAAAGCCTCATTTATTTCGATAAAATCCATATCATCAAAACTCATATTGGCCCTATTCAAAGCTAAAGGCATAGCTTTAATTGGTCCTGTAAGTTGTAACACGGGATCGGAACCAATTGCAGCAAAATTTACTATTGTTGCCCTTATTTTAAGCCCATATTCTTCAGCAAGCTCTCTTGTCATCCACAATTGGGCAGCTGCACCGTCACTTGTAGGACAGCTATTACCAGCGGTGAGAAAGGCTTTACCTTTTCTCCCAGTAATAATTCTTAGGCCAGCTAATATTTCCATTGATGTACTTGGGCGAGGTGCTTCATCTTTCTCAGTTAAAATAGATAAGCTAGCATCTTCTGCAATATTATTTTTTTCATTTAAAGTTGGTTTCCCGTTTTCATCAAGTTTGGGACACCATATCGGCTCAATTTCCTTTCCTCTTTCTTCCCAGGTTGAACAGGCTTTTTTGTGAGAAATTAAAGATAAGTTATCAACATCATTCCTAAACTCTTCTAAAGATTTGTTAGATTTCTTCATCCATACCGAGCCAATTGCGTGAGCAGAAGTAATTTGGTCTGCAAAGGGGGAGTTATATTCTTCTATTTTTTGAAGTATTTCTGGATGAGATCCCATTTTTTTATTTGGCGCTATCGATATTGGCTTATTTAGCTCTTTGTCAAAAACAAAGGTATCAGACATAATGGGATATTTATTTTGAACTTCTACTCCTCCACATATTACTGCATCATGGATACCTGAAGCAATTGCTTGCCAAGCCGAAATAACTGCTTGAGCCCCACTAGCACATTGTCGGTTTATTGAAAATCCTGGAACACTGACAGGTAAATGGGCTGCTAGAGCAGAGGTTCTCCCAATATCTAAAGCACAATCACCAATTTGGCTGTTACAAGACACAATTGAATCACCTATGATACTTGGATCAAAATCATTGCGATCTACAATTGTCCGATAACAATGAACAACAAGATCATCCCCTCTATGCCTCATAATAGTGCCTTTTCTTTTACCTATAGGTGTTCTTACATAATCCACTAATACAGGTTCTCGTTTAGGGTCTTTGAAGTACTTTTCATACATATTAACAGGTTTCGTCATCATATCACACTTTACTTGGAATTTAATTGAGTTTAATGAAATTTGATTAATTAATTTTATTTAAGATTGAAAATTGTTCCTAATGATAAACCTTGATTAATGGGGGAATTTAAAATGTTAAAAGGTATCCATTTTTTATTAACATATACATGTAATTATTCCTGTGATCACTGCTTTTTATATTGTAGCCCAAGTTCTCATGGAACCTTCACTTTGAAACAGATAAAAGAAGTTCTCACTGAAGCTAAAAAAATTCATTCTGTGGAATGGATATATTTTGAGGGTGGTGAACCGTTTCTTTATTACCCAATATTGCTTGAAGGAATAAAATTGGCTAAAGAGTACGGATTTAAAGTAGGAATGGTCACAAACTCTTACTGGGCAACAAGTATTGAAGATGCGGAAATATGGCTTAAACCGTTTTCTGTGTTGGGTGTAGATGATATTAGCATAAGTGATGACACATTTCATTATGAAAATGAAAAGCTAAGTCTGTCAAAAATAGCAAAGAAGGCTTCTGATAATCTGAAATTACCTTCAATGACTATATGTATCGAAGAACCAACAGTTAAAAAAGACCAAGAAAAAGGAGAGCCCGTAATTAGTGGTGGAGCCATGTTTAGGGGGAAAGCTGTAGAGAAATTGACTAAAGGTCTGCCAAAAAGATCAGGGGAAGAATTGAATGAATGTCCATATGAAGATTTTAAGGATCTTGGGAGAATCCATGTAGATTCTTTTGGAAATGCACACATTTGTCAAGGATTAAGCATAGGAAATTATTGGGAAACCCCATTATCAGATCTAATTAAGAAATATGACGCTAAAGCACATCCTATATGTGGTCCGTTAAGTAAAGGTGGTCCAGCTCAATTAGTGAAAGAATATAATGTTGAGCATGAAACAGAATATGTTGATGAATGTCATCTCTGTTATCTCACTCGTTTAAATCTTATAGAAAAATTTCCAAATTATCTTGCTCCAAGACAAGTATATGGATTAGATTAAGAATTTGAATTGTTTTGATTGCTTTTTTACATTTTTGGAGATATTTTTAGTTACCTAAATGGTTAAATACAAATTTTTTTGTTATGTATTAGTAAAATATTTTTCATATATATCCAAAATTCTTTTTATATTCAACGAGGGGATGATTATTTGATTGAAATTGGACAAGAAGATCTTAATGGGGCGGTAGGCTTGTTAAAGGCTATTTATACAGATTCTCCCATTGGAATAGAGATTTATGATTCTGAAGGGAAATTGATTGATTTAAACCAATCTTGCATGGAATTGTTTGGTGTTTCAAGTAAGGATGATGTTAAAGGATTTGATCTATTTAATGATCCAAACATACCAAAGGATCATCTAACTAGATTAAGGCAAAGAGAAACCGTAAGATTTGAAAGTACTTTTAATTTTGATTTGGTTAAAAAACATTCATTGTATAAAACTACAAAATCAGGAAAAAATTATCTCGACATTCTAATTACACCTTTATTCATTGGGGAAAATAAATCTATTAGTAATTATTTAGTTCAAATTCAGGATAATTCAGATCGGAAAATAGCAGAGCAAAAATTAATAGATTTTAATGAGGATTTAGAAAAGAAGGTGCAAGAGAGAACTAAACAATTAATAAAGTCAGAGGAAGATTGGCGGATTTTAGTTGAGGAAGCTCCAGATATCATCTTTACAGTAGATCGTAAGAGGAAAATTTTATATATTAATAAAGTACCCATCGGTTTCATAAGAGAAGAATCAATCGGTGAAGATGTCCTGAATTATGTCGACTCTAGATATCATGAAACAGTTAAAAATTCGTTAGAAAAAGTATTTCAAACGGGAGAATCTGATTATTACGAAATTTCTACTCGGGGACAAGACGATAATGCTTCATGGTATTCAATTCGGCTTGGAGCGATAAAACAAGATGAAGAAGTTGTGTCTGTAATGTTAATTACAAGGGATATAACTGAGCATAAGAAGACAGAACATGCATTAAGAGAATCTGAAGAACGGTATAAAAATTTGAATAATGAATTGGAGACTGTACTTGATATAATCCCTGGAATGCTTTTTTGTAAGGATAGGAAAGGTGTTGTAACAAGAACAAATCAAGGATTTGCAGAATCCCTCAATTTAAATAAAGAGGATATAGTAGGTAAAACTACTTTTGATTTATTTCCTAAAGATCAAGCTGAAGTTTTTCAAAGAGATGACCTAGAGGTAATTAGTAGTGGAAAACCAAAACTCAATATTGAAGAAAGTGCAGATTTTCCTAATGGTACAATTTGGGCTATTACAAATAAAATACCTTATTATAATAAAGAGGGAGAAATTAAGGGTATTATTGGATTGTCATTAGATATTACTGAACGTAAGAAGATCGAACAAAATTTAAAAGAGTCTGAAGAAAAATTCAGAACTATCTCCGATCAATCATTAGTCGGGATAGTAATTGCTCAAGATGGAATTATCAAATATGTTAATAAACAAATGGAAACCTTATCGGGGTATTCAATGGAAGAAATGAAAAATTGGAAAGCTGGGGAGTTCCTTAAGATAATACATCCAGAGTATATGAAACTCGTTGCAGAACAATCAAGAAAAAAGCAAATGGGATTAAGTGATGTAATAGATCAATACCAATTTAAGGGAATTAAAAAATCAGGAGAACATATTTGGATAGATGATTATTCTAAAACTATTACGTATGAAGGAAATTTCGCAGTTTTAAGTACCATGATAAACATAACCGAGAAGAAAAAAGCTGAGAAAGAGATCAGAGAATCTGAAGAAAAATTTAGAGGTATTACCGAACAATCGTTAATGGGTATTCAAATATTACAAGATAATTTGGTACAATATGTAAATCAACGAACCGCTGACTTATTTGGCTACTCTGTTAAAGAAATTTTAAATTGGCCCCCTGGAGAATTTTTGAGAACTATTCACCCAGATGATGCGGAAATGGTAATGGATCATGCAAGAAAGAGACAAAGGGGTTTAAAAGATGACATAAATCATTATCAATATAGAGCTATTAAAAAGAATGGTGATACTATATGGCTAGAAGTCTACGCTAAACAGATTACGTATAGAGGAAAACCTGCAGATTTAGGTACAATCATAGACATAACAGATAAGAAATTAGCAGAAGAAAAAATTCGGTACCAGGCTATGTTAGTGGATGAAGTTTCTGATGCTATTATTTCCTCTGATCTAGATTTTAATATAATTACTTGGAATAAGGCAGCAGAAGCAATATATGGTTGGAAAGCAGAAGAAGTAATAGGGAAAAATATTCGGGATATTATTCCTATAGAATATCCCTATGAGGAGGAAGAAATTGTTTTAGAGCAATTTTTAAAACAAGGTTTTTGGAAGGGAGAGGTAATTCAAACAAATAAAGAAGAAAATTCTATGCATTTCCTATCTTCTGTATCAATAATTAAAGATATAACAGAAAAACCTATTGGGGTTGTCGCAGTTAATCGAAATATTACTAAACAAAAAAAAGCGGAAAAAAAGATCAGAGAATCAGAAAAAAATTTAATTGATTTAATAGAAGCTGTGCCTGTTGGAATTTCTATTACTACTCCTGATGGGAAAGTCTTAGAATGTAATTCAAATTCTTATCAAGTACTTGGCTATGATTCAAAAGAGGATTTTTTGAAAACTCCAGCTACGGATTTTTACTACAATCCTGGAGACAGAGATAATTTTATTGAATTACTTGAAAATGGGTTGGTAAAAGATTTTGAAACACAATTTAAGCGCAAAGATGGAACTGTTTTTTGGGCAGCGCTTACTTCTATTGCTCAAAAAGTGGGAGATCAGATTACCTTAATTAATTCATTTCAAGACATCACAGATCGCAAACTAGCTGAAATTAAAATTCAACAGAGTGAAGCTGAATTGACTGCTATTTATAACTATACTCCAATAGCATTACTTTTAGTAGATAATGAGCGGAGGATTAGAAAGATTAATAAATTTGCATTAAAATTTACAGAACGTCAAGAGGAGGAAGTATTTGGTATTCACGGAGGTGAGGCTCTTCGTTGTTTATATTCAATCAAAGATCCTAGAGGATGTGGCTTTAGTGATTATTGTCAAGATTGTACAATTCGTAATACTGTTCTCGATACATTTAACACTGAAATCCCTCATATCAATGTAGAAGCTACACTTTATCATTTACCAGGTGGTGACGTTGACATAGTACATTTACTTATTTCTACTGTCCCCTTGAAATTTGATGGAGAAGATCTAGTCCTCATCAGTTTAATTGATATTACTGATCGAATGGATGCTGAACAGAAACTAAAAGAATCTGAGGAGAGGTACCGTAACTTTATTGAAAATTTTCAAGGAATTGCATTTCAAGGTTATCAAGATTTTTCAGCAGCATTCTTCCACGGAGGCGTCCAAGGAATAACAGGTTTTATTGAGGAAGATTTTATTTCAGGAAGACTAACTTGGAATGATCTTATTCATCCAGATGATTTGCCTAAAGTAAATGAAGATGTTAGGATATTTCACGAAAGATCTACTACGACGGACAAAAGAGAATACCGGATTGTTAATAAAGATCACGATACAAGATGGGTCATAGAGTATAATCAAAAATTTTATGATCCGTCTGTAAAAAAAGAGGGGGTAAGGGGAATAATCATTGATAATACAAGGTTTAAGACAGCAGAGAATAAGTTAAAAGAATCTGAAGAAAAATATCGCATGCTGTTTAACAATGCTCCTTTTGCTATCGTTCTTTTTAATACTGAGGGATATATTCTTGATTGTAATAAAGCTACTACTTTAATTACTGGTTATAAAAAAGAGGAATTAATTGGAAACAATTTTAAAGACTTAAATTTCTATGTTGATAATGAAGCATCTAATCTCGAAGAAAGGCAAGATAAAATAGAAACGGGAAAAATCCCTATAGCCAGAGAAATTTTATTATATAGAAAAGATGGAAGTCAATTCTGGGCTCGAAGTCAACTTGAATTCATTCATCTAGGAAAAGAGACTTATCTACAAGCAATTCTACAAGACGTTACAGATCAAAAAATTGCACAAATAAAGCTAAAAGAATCTGAGGAAAAGTTTCGCACATTATTTAACTTTGCTGGTGACTCTATTTGTATTCATGATCTAGACGGTCAATTCTTAGAAATAAATCAAACTATGGCCAATAAATTAGGATATACGAAAGAGGAGTTATTGAAAATGACACCAATGGATATCGACACACCTGAGTACTCCCAAGCTGTCATGGAGAAAATTGGAAAATTAATCGAAGATGGGAGTAGTTTTTTTGAAACGGAACAGGTAACAAAAGAAGGGAAGGTGATTTCAATCGAATTGAGCTCTACTATAATCGAATACAATAATAATACTGCAGTCCTCAGTATCGCTAGAGATATTTCAGAACGGAAAGCTTCTATCCAAAAGTTAAGAGAATCTGAAGAGAAATTTAAATATCTTGTTTCTTCAAGTCCCATAATAATTTATACTTCAAAAATTTCAGGAGATTTTGGAGCTACTTTCATTAGTGATAATACCCAACGGAAATGGGGCTATTCACCGGAAGATTTTATAAATGATTCAGAATTTTGGCTCAATCATGTCCATCCAGATGATAAAGAACATGTTTTAAAAGAACTTTCAGACTTAATTGAAAATGAATATGTTGCATATGATTACCGCTTCAAATTGAACGATGGGACTTATCGTTGGATGCGTGATGAAGTTGAACTTATAAAAGATACAGATGGATTTCCTATTGAAACAATTGGTTCTGTTATAGATATCAATGATAGAAAAATTGTAGAAGAGAAGTTAAAAGAATCAGAAAAACGATACAAACATCTTGCTAATGAATTAGAAGTTATTTTAGACCATATTCCTGGTATTGTAGTTTATAAAGATACTGAAAATAATATCATACGTGTAAATAAATTTATGGCCGATGCTCATAATTTAAATAAGGAAGATATGGAAGGAAAAAGTTCCTTTAAATTTTATCCTAAAGAAGAGGCACAAGCATATTGGGAAGATGATTTAGAAGTTGTCAGAAGTAAAAAACCGAAATTAGATATAATTGAACCATGGGAAACTTTAGACGGTAGAAGATGGGTTAACACGAGTAAAATACCTTTTATTGATGAAGGAGGGAATGTTAATGGAATAATAGCAATTGCATTTGATGTTACTAAACGGATAAAATCAGAAGAAAGATTAAAAGATTCAGAAAGAAGATATCGTGAATTGTTTGAAAGTTCACCGGTTGCTTTATTTGAACAAGATTATTCGGAAATGAAAACTTACTTAGATGAATTAAAAGCTTCAGGAATCATTGATTTTAAGAAATTCTTTGATGAAGATCCTGAAGAAATATTAAATTGTATTTCGAAAATCAGACTAATAGAAGTAAATAATAAAGCTGTAGAGTTATACAAAGCCAATAGCAAGGAAGAAATATATGTTATGAAAAATCAATTTGAAAAAAAATCTTCCCAATATCTAAATCCAGAAGTACTCACAACTAATAAACTAGAATTTATATCATTAATAGAGGGGAATACAACCTTCGAATCTGAACTTGTTACTAAAACCTTTACTGGAGATGATATTTACATATACATGAAAACTTTGGTTATTCCAGGATTCGAAACAACCTGGTCGAAAGTTATAATTTCTCTTTTAGATATAACAGATCGTAAGAAAACAGAACAAAGACTAAAGGAATCAGAAGAAAAGTTTAGAACCATAGCTGAACAGTCTTCGATTGGTGTAATTATACAACAAAGAGGAATTATAACATTTGCAAATATGGCAGTTTCAGAAATTGTAGAATATCCTATAGAAGAAATTAACAACCAGGCAGTAGAAAATCTATATAAAATGGTAAATGAAGAAGATCTATCCTTATTTATTGAAAAATTTAAAGGAAGGCAATCCGATGATTACGAATCTAAGGGTCAATTTGATTTAAGATTACTCTCAAAATCAGGAAAGATTAAATGGACTTCAATTTTCACTAAACCTATTTTATATCTTGGAGAGAAGGCAATGCTATCAACCTTAATAGATGTTACTGCTAAAAAACAGATGGAGGAAGAGTTAAAAGAAGTTAGTAGATTAAAATCTGACTTACTTAGTAGAACCTCCCATGAACTAAAAACACCGTTAGTCTCAATAAAAGGTTACGCCGATTTACTTCTAAGTCAACATTATGAAGGACTTGATTTCTACACAATTTCTATATTACATGAAATTAAGCAGGGATGCTCCCGACTTGAATCGTTAATAAAGGATCTTTTAGAAACTTCAAAGTTAGAGTCTGGGGAAATTAAATTAAATAAATCTGAAGAAGATCTGACATTTTTAATAAGGTTTTGTATTAGAGATTTACAAGGATTAATAGAAAATAGAAAACATAACTTAATTCTAGAGATTCAAGAAGATTTAACAACCTATTTTGAAAAAGAAAGAATTTATGATGTAATAATAAATTTATTGAGCAACGCTATTAAGTATACACCAATTAATGGTACAATAAAAATAAAATCATTAATAAAAAAAGAGAATATCATAATTTCAATAAAAGATGATGGAATAGGTTTAACTAAAGCGGAAATATCAAAAATATTCCAAAAATTTGGTAAGATCGAACGATATGGAAAAGGATTAGACGTAATTTCTGAGGGCTCTGGGTTG
>Ga0209976_10000599_pt1 | contig 23050 bp, 46 predicted proteins | sample SumtaG_FD_182806 | JGI IMG/M metagenome (GOLD analysis project Ga0209976, IMG submission 182806) | Deep subsurface microbial communities from Indian Ocean to uncover new lineages of life (NeLLi) - Sumatra_00157 metaG (SPAdes) (version 2) | ecosystem: Environmental > Aquatic > Marine > Oceanic >...
AATGAACAAAATGCTTTTAGTTTTGTTTCAGTAATGTTTGGATTGGGTGATGAAGCTAATTTTAAAGAAGCAAAAGATAATATGGGTATTCAACATTTGGGAAAAGTTGGTACTACAGGTGCTGAATTAAGAAAGATGATTAACTTCATTTCTTCTTCAATTTCAAGTGCATCTTCAGGTGGAAGTATACCAGATATAACATTTTAAACATGGTAATTCGTAAGGTTTCTAAAAGAGGGATGGATCACAAAGATAACTGCGAGGATTCATCCCTTTTTGCAGTTCATAATGATCTTATTTTTATGGGAGTTTTTGATGGTTGTTCATCAGGAACTGATTCACATTTTGCATCAATTCTTTTTACTAAAATTTTTAAGAAGAGTTTTGATACTATTAAAAATTTGTATGGTGGTGATCCTGTAATATTTGCAAATACTTTGTTGAATAGTGTTTATAAGGAGTTAACAAATGTATTTAATGTATTATCGTTATCTTCTATAGAGATGCTTTCAACTATAAATATTTTTGTAGGAGATATTAAAACAAAAAAAGGTATATCAACGATAATAGGTGATGGAAGTTTTTATGTTAACGGTAAAAAAATAATTGATATAGATCCTCCTGGAAATGCTCCTTTTTACATAACATACTACATAGAAAAGGGAATAGCTTATGATAAAGCAATGAACGGTTTTTTTATAAATTTAGTTGAAAATTTTAATGATGTTTCAGTATGTTCAGATGGAATAAACACATACAAAAATACGAGTGGTATAAATGCAACCGAATTTGCAGAAGAATATTTATTAAGAGATAAATACTTGGCTAAAAATAAAATGATGTTGAACCGAAAATGCAACATTTTAACAAAAGTTAATCTAATGAATCATTCAGATGATCTTTCAGTAGTAAGATACATAGAAGAAATTTAATATTTCAATCATGGCGAAAATAGTTTTATATACCGAAGATAGAGGTACTGTCAAACTTGATGAAGCAAAGGAAATTTCTAGGGGTGGCGAAGGTGTAATAATAGAATATAATAAAAATTTTGTAAGTAAACTATATTTACCAGGTATACCTCCTATAACAAAAACAAAATTTAATGAACTTAAAATTTTAGATAAATCTGAATTTATCAAGCCTGAAAAACTTTTATATTATGATCGAACCATCAAAAAAATAATAGGTTTTCTTATGAAAATGGTTCCATCGCATTTCTTTCCACTCTATTCAGCATTCAATAAAAATTTTTGTAAAAGAAATGCTCTTGATGAAAAATGGAAACTTAAGGTATCAAAAATAATATTGGATAGAGTTCAATACGCACACAATAAAAAGGTAGTAATTGGTGATCTAAGTGGATTCAATATTCTGGTTGATGAAATAGGATCTGTAGCATTTATAGATGTAGATTCTTACGAAACACCAAATGCCAAACACAGTGGAAGATTATTGGATGATATAAGAGATTACTATTGTAATGGAATAATAACAGAAGAAAGTGATTTCTTTGCATCTGCAGTAATTGTATTTAATTTATTGACATCTCTTCATCCATTCAAAGGTATACATTCTACATATAAAGGTTTAGCTGATAGAATGATACATAGAATACCAGTATTTGAAAGTAGTAAACAACTTGTACTTCCAAAATGTTATACGCCAATTGTTGATACATCTTTACAGGAACAATTCAAACAAATATTTAAAGATGGAAAAAGATTTTTAATAGATGTAGATACTACCAAACAAACTGTTATTAAAAAGGTTACAAGAACAATTCAAACTGCTTCAACTCAATTAATGATGAATACAATAATTGAATCAGATTCGATAAAATATGTGAAATGTAGTAATAGATTATGTTGTATAGTTGAAAAAGATTCTATAACTGTTTATGAAACATCACATTGGAATTATCACAAACTTTTATATATTGTTACAGAAAGTCCTAAAGACGTAATGGCAGTTGGAGATAAGATGTTTATTTTTGATAATAATAAGTTATACAGATTTGATAGAAATGGAACAAAACATGAAATAACAAATGTGAATTTTAAAAATGTCTTTTTTCATAAACAATATGATAATATGTATCTAATTGTAGATGATGAACATAGATATATTCTTGATTTAAATAGAGTCATAAATAACGAAGTTTATTCTGAATATATTTCTACGTATGGAAGAGGTTTTAGTTGTATTGAAGGTGTAACACAAAACATTGGAGGTAGTTCATATATTTATTATACAGTTTCTGATAAACTAAACATTGTAAAATTTCCATATCCAATAAAAGATCTTATACAACATAAAAATGTTGGAATAGCGCAGTATGTAAAAGATGATAAAGTTAATTATTCAATGTTTAATATAAACGGATTAAATGTTAATATGTATGACACTGGTATTAATTCGTTAAAACATTTTACTGCAGACCTAAACAAAAAAATTGTTGTAATGCCAGAAGATAATCAAATATCATTCTTAAGAATAGATGATTTTTTAGGTATAAAGAAATTTGCATGTAGTGATTCAGATGCACAGAGCGAAGTATTCTTTACAGATTCTGGAATCATTTTAAATAATTATGAAAAAGTTATTTTATTAAATCTTAGAAAATAAATGGTAAGTTTTGTTGTACATGGAGAATTTCTTACAAATGCTGCCAGAAAACTATGGGCAGAATTTTCATTTAAAGCTGCTTTAGAATTATTATCTTGTGGTGTAGAAGGATTGACATTTAATTATCAGATAGATATAATTGAAGGTCGGAAAAAATTGATTGGAAGTAATACTCTTGAATTAGTAGATGATAATTTTATAGCCGATGAATATCCCATGTTAGCTGATGCATTATCTTTAACATCACTGGCTGATGAATGTCTCCAAAAACATTTAGATAAAGAAAGAAAATCTGCACAAAATATCATTGAAAAGTGGAGAGGTTTTGATGGTGTTGAAGGTGGAACATATAATAAAGAAACTAAATGGCATGATCTTATACATAAATGGGTAAAAATACCAACTCAGATACAGAATGAATATGAAGATATAATACCGTATTGGATGTCTGTATGGTTAAGAGAAATGTATGGAGATAAAATTAGAAAAAATTTGGAGGCTAATGGTATTAACCGAAAATCTACAAGCTTTGCAGGATTAACTTCTAAAACAATTGCCTATTCACAATTTCCAAAAGAAGTTTGGGAAAATCATTTTTTATACACAAAATATTGTAAAGATTATCATATATATGGGGATGAAGTAGAAGAAATTTGGAAAGCCCATCAAAATACTCTTATAAAAATAACAAATCCGTTAGAAATAGATGTTGATCAAAAAACAGATAGATTGAAAATTGATTATACAATGAGAGCTCCATATGGCTGGTTAAATAGAGGTGGAGAATATTATACTTGTTATTACACACAACATCGTCGAGTAGCTAAAATAATATGTGATAGATTTAAATTTGGAAATTTGGATAATGCTGAAGTTGTATTGGAAAATAAAGGTTGGGTAAAAATACATACACCAGATGATGAAAGAAAGGGTGAAATATTGTTTTCATGTTATGAAGATTTAACTGATGATCAAAAAAGAAAAATAAAGATATACAAAAAGATTCATGAAATAGATAATTAATTATGGAAGAAAAAAAAGTATATGTACAAAGTTGGAAAATAACCGATAAATTTTATTGTCCTAAGTGTAAGAATGAAGTAAAATATCCAAAATATGAATGTACTAAATGTAATATAAGATTAAAAATAAAAGTAGCTCTTTATAAATAATTGATTATGAAAAAAGAATTAGAAGAGAATCCCATAATTCTTCCTGAAAATCCCTATTGGCAGGTATTCAAAAGATTTGGAAGAGATGAATTAATTGCATTAGTAGTTAATACTTTAGGAACCATAACAATGGTTTTTATATTAAATAGTATTGATGTAACAAATGCTATGAGAATTTTGATTCTAGCAATAACAGGACCAATAGTAGAAAAAGTTGGATTTTTTCCTGGACATTTTTGGGAAGCATGGAAAGATTTTAATTCATTAAAGAGTACTAAAAGACATAAATTTAGATTTTATTTAAAAAGAGCTGTTAAAAATGGTAGTGTTTCGTTGTTGGAGGATATTCTTATCCACGATCCGTTATACATTGGATTCATGGCACTGTCATTAAATTATTTATCTGGAACTCCTGAATGGTTGTTAGCAGTATCTAGTTTTGTTATAGCAGTACTTATTGTAACATTTTTAGAAGTAACCTATTTTGAATTACGATATTTATGGTTTAAATTCAAAAAAATTAAAAAAGGTTTTAGTGTTGAAACTTTTTATGAATCTAGATTTCTTATCGATAAATCTATGAATTTAAATGATATTTTAAAACAATGTGGTGAACAATTTAACTTATCTAAATTTTATACTATAACTTATTATGATACTTATTATTTAACTAATTTACCGACATTTTCTGGAAGAGTACCCGTATTAAGATTAAGATCAAGAGATTTGATTGACAAAAAAAATAAGACCATAAATACTGCTCAAATAGTTTATACAAGAGCCAATGAATTTAAAAAAGATATTTGTCAGCATAGATATTTTATAACTAAAAAAGAAAAAATTTATTATCAATTTAATAATATTATAAGTACAATTTCTGATATAAAAGAAGATAATATTAGAAATTATTTAATTAAATGTATGGATAAAGGAAAAGAAAGTTTTACAATATCATTTAAAAGAAAACTTGCAAGACACACTGAAGGTATTTTTATATCTATCGATGAATCAAAGGATTTTAAAGATCATCATGTTGTAGAATTAAAAACATATAAGAATAAAAGATTATTAAAAGAATCTATGAGATATGTTATGACCAATTTTCCAGTAGTACAAACAACACATAACAAATTTAAAATGTTTAAAAAATGAAAAGAATAATTGAATTAACATATTTAAAACTTATTAATTATGAAAATTACAACTAATAAAGAAGTAGAACAATGTTATTTTAGATGTCCATTATTTGCAACAGATTCAGATGGTATGCTTTGTTCACATCCAACATTTATAGAAACTAAACCTTATGTTAATAGAATTATTACACAGGATAATAGTATAAATCGAGTACCTGATAATTGTCCTTTAAAAATGGATGATTTAGAAATGGTTAAAAATATATATTTAAAGAAAAATTAAAATCATGGATTTAAAAAAAGTATTAGAGTATAGGAGAAATGTGCATCTTTTTCAAACTGAAAAAGTTAGAGCAATAAAAAATCAAAAATTTGAAGAGGCTGCAGAATTAAGAGATAAAGAAAAAAAATTTTTAAAACTTTTAGAAAAAGAATCTACTATCTATTTAGCGCTTTATAATCCAATGATTGAAGAAAGCAGTTTTGAAACATTAAGTGTTCATTTTACTAAAGAAGGTGCAGAAGAAGCAATAAAAATACACAAGGAAGATGAAAAGAAAAAATTTAATAAATGTTATAGTGAAAGAAAGGCTGCTTTTGAATTTGGAACATTTCAGGAATGGGGAATTCATGAAACAATAATTGAAGAATAATATTTTATTTTTTAACATTTCCCGATGAAACAAATGTCTGCCGGCAACATATAAAATTTATGAGAGTAAAAGTGGTAATAGACTTAATGGGTAGACTAATATTCCAATCTTTCATATCAAACAGGGAACCATAAACAGAAACTGATCTCTAATTTATTTTTCATTCTAATTTTCTAAATTAAATCTTTTTTATTATATTTACTTAAATTAATTAACCAAATAGATAATGATTTTATATAAAAAGAAAAAACAGTTTAACAAGGATACTGGAGAAGAAACCAAACCAATACTTGTACCATGTGGTACCATTTGTGATTTTACTGGTGATTTGATAGAAGAATATACAAACTTTAACATAATGGAATCAGAATGCACGTATGAAGTTGGTTACGGTGATCATGATTCATGTTTTGGATCTGTTTACAACGAATATAAACTCGGTGAAAAATATAAATTTGATTGTGATCTATTAAGTGAAGATTCTTACATGTTTAAAACAATAGAAGGTTTTGAAATTTTTTCAGAAATGTTAGAAACTGCTAAAAAAGAATATCCAAATGCTTTATATTCAATAGCTGGATTGTTTAGATGGTCAAGATGCAGAATGTTAGAAAAACTTTTAGCTGAAGGAAAATATAAAGTGGAAGATTTTATATTAGGATATGATGATAGAGTTAGAAATTATTCTAATTAAACAAATATATAAAAAAATAAAACTTTTATATGAAGCATTATGAATCATTTGGTGAATTCAAACATTTAGAAGAATTTAAAATAGAACTCGATAAAGTATTAGAGACATTAGATTATGATACATTATTTAATGAAATAATAAATGAAACATCAGATATAGCTAAGGGTGCTGCTTCAGGTGCTGGATGGGCTGGAGGTGCTGCATTATTAGGATTAACAGGATTAATATTAAAAGCAAAAGGAAAATCTATTGAATCTGCCGCAGATAAAGTTGCAGGTAAAATACACAAAAAAAACATACCATATGCAATAGCAGGTGCAGCATTGATTGGAGCACTAATAACATTTGGTAAAATAAGAAAAAAAAGAAAACTTGTTCAGGAACTTTTAAAAAGTGAACAAGATCCTAAGAGACGAGAAGCCTTTAAAAAAGAATTAATTAAATTAAAAATTGCTGAATTACAACAACTTAAAAGATATAAAAAGGGAGAAGAACTTGCAAGAATAAAATCAGAATTAGCATATAAAAAAGATAAAGTAAACAAAAAAATGGATCTTGTAGGTGCTAAGAATAGAAATAAACTTGAAGATATAAAAACTGAGATTAGAGAGGATAAATAAAAAATATACAATGAATAATATTATAGAAGATTTTGAAAATTTTGATAAAAAAAACATCGAAAATCATCTTGACGAATTTTTAAAAATTACGAAAAAAATAGGAAAGAAAACAGTATCATCTGATGAATATGGAGATCAGGGAGCAAAAATATTATTGATGTATAAATGGGATGAACGAGTAAATAGTTTAAAAGAATTATTGGATAATGCATCATCATTATCTGCTAAATATAAAAGAGAATTAAATGCATCTGTTAAAGTAGTAGATCAATTAAAAAATATGTTACAGGCTATAGTAAATGAAGATAGAGTTGTAGCAAAAGATATTGGTAAAAAATTTAGAAAAATAATTTAAATAAAAAGAATGATAAAATTTTATTTTGATACCTCTTGAATCTTTCATGCTAATGAAAGATTCATATGTCTACAATTAAAAAATTGTGGAAGGTAGTGCTTACTCATAAGATGGGTGCACAAGCCCCCTCATACTTTGTTGAAACAGAGTATGTAGCTGTAAAGTCCAAAACTACTAGGGACAATAAAGAGGTAGAAATGTTAAAGGCTTTGAAGAAAGCTAAAAAGCTAACAAGATTAAATGATTTTCCGGATGATTGGATAATTGCGGTAGTAGATACCGAAAAGGTTTGGAATCCACATAGAAATAAATGGTGGACAAAAAAAGAGGAGCTTAAATAGCTCCTTTTTTCTTTTTAAACGAATATATAATATATGAAATATATAGATACACCACAAGATTTTTTAAACGAAAAGATATCACCAGAACATTTAGATATACTTTATAAAGATAAAGAAATAAGAATATATGTTCCAAAAAGTAGAGAGGCATCCATATTTTTAGATGGTGATGCTGCATGGTGTACTAGTCATGATTCAAAATATTTTGTTGGAAAAGGTAATGATCTTGGTGATGGTGTATGGAATGAATGGAATCAAAAAGCAGTTCTATATAGAATTAGATTCAAGGGTGATAAATTTTACAATCAAAAGATAAGATTAACTTGGCAGTTTGATGGTGATTTTAGTTGGGCTGATACAGAAAGTAATGAACTTTGGGTATTAGGAAGACATAAGCCGTTCAATCTTAAAATTCTTTATAGTAGAATGCCATCAAAAAGTGGTCAACAGGTTCAAAAACATGAACTTATCCTAGAAGATGTAGCAAAGATACCAAAAACTGCAATAAAGATAATTTATGATTATCAACAAAAAATGTTAAAGAAATTGGATGATGGTGAATTAACTTTTATTCCAAAATAATTTTTATTTTTAAATCTTTATTATTATATTTACCTATAAATTTAATTATTATGTTTACAAAGTTAAGAAATAAATTCAAAACTGTTGATGAAATACATCTAACACTATTAGAAATAATTGCTTTAACCTTTTTATTTTATTTAAAAGATGTTTTTAGAGGTGTAGATCTTAGTACATTAACAAGATTAAGTTTAACAGTTGTAATTGTTGTAATAGGATCTATACTCTTTAAAAGATGGAACGGACATTACGATGAAAATTAATTAAATAAAAATAATTTGAAACATTTTTAAAATTTGGTATATAATTTATCCAAAGTAAAAAATAATTATGAAAGATATAATAGGAGTAGAAGGTAACAGAGATGCTGTTGGAAGCTTCAAAGATATAGTAAAATAGTAATAAAATGAGAAAAATAACTAGTACATATCCGTTAGGTCAATATTTACCACAATCAGGGCAACTTGAAATGATCGGATGGGATATGTATATAGAATAAATACAAAATATTTTTACATTGAAAGTCTGGTCCTAAATGATCAGACTTTTTTTTATGTTCTTTGACAAGTTTGGAATAAAATTTTTCATAATCTTCTTCATATAATGAATGTAGGAATGATAAAAAATTTCTACATTATGGGTAGGTAGCGAAGTGGTCAAACGCGACGGACTGTAAATCCGTTCTCTAGGGTTCGGGGGTTCAAATCCCTCTCTACCCACAAAAACATTAATTATGAAAGAAAAATTTGAATACGATTATGATATTCCTCGTTTACCAAAACCCATTACTAAAGAAATCTACGAAGATCTTTTTAAAAGAGGTGTAATACGTAAAAAGGATTTAGTCATAGGAAAATACTATTATGGCAATTGTAGAAATGCATCAGTAGCAAAATGGGATGGTAAAGAATTTAAATATATGAGATTTAAATTTGGAGATTATTTTATTGATACTATAAATCATTTGGAAGATGATGATGGATATGATCTATTTGTACCATTAAAAGAAACAGAACCAAGAGAAGAAGAAATAATAAAATAAAAAATTTAGAATAGAACTATTTAGTTAATACAGAAAGGCGAAATTGGTTAACGCATTTGACTTGAAATCAAACGACCGAAAGGTTTTGTAGGTTCAATCCCTACTTCTATTAAACGTAACTAAAAAACTATCTATTCTTTATGCGATAATAGCTCAGTTGGTAGAGCGTCGGATTTCCAATCCGAAGGTCGAGAGTTCGAACCTCTTTTATCGCCCAATTCGGGTATTTGGGGAGCCAGGTCACCCCGCCACGTTTGGGACGTGGAGAACTCGTAGGTTCGAATCCTACATACCCGACTTATTAATGAAACAATATTGAACGAGGTTATATAAAAATTAAAAATGTATAAAAAATCAGAAGTACTTATTGATTATTATATTGCTAAACAAAATCTTTCAGAGTTTAGATTGACAGGTGAATGCCAAAAAAAAGGTGCTAGTGAATTAGATTTATTAAAGTTAAAAACTAATATACAAGAAGTAAATTTAGAAGCATATGTGAAGATATTTGAATCTACAAAAGAAGGATATGAAGTATTGGGATATACTAGTAGTGGAAACCAAAAAAATGTCATATTTTATTATATAAATTTAGATAATTTATTATTATATACTAAACATATTAAGTTATCAAAATTTTATGAATATTTATCAGAAGTTGAAAAAATAGAAGAAGCACAACATGAATCTAAAGTGTAAGATATTTGGTCACAAATGGGATGATGATAAGTATAAAAAGAAATGTAAGCGTAAGGATTGTCTTGTTGAAAAATTTCAAGTGTATCATAAGTACGGTAATACAAGATATAGTTGGAAACTTTTTGATTTTAGTAGAATATTTAAAGTCAAATAATATTAAAAAAGTAAATATATAAATGAAAAAACTATTTATGTATAAAAAATCTGAACTGATTATAGATTATTATATGGCTAAGCGTAATTTAGATATGTTTAGAAAAAACGGTGAAACATTTAAAAATAATGATAGTGAATCAGAATTATTAAAACTTAGGGAAAATATCAAAGAAATAAATATTGAAATACACGATAAAATTTTTGGTGAATTTGAATATAAGGATTTTGAGCCTATCGGTTATTGGTTATACAATAATTTAAAAAAAGTAACAATCTATTATTTAAATTTAAATATTTTACAAGCAGCGTATGTAAATTTGGAGATAATGGAATTTCAACCGTATTTGATAGAAATTGATAAATTAAAAGAATGTGAAAAAGAAATTTCTTAATTTTAGTAGAATATTTAAAATTAAATAATTTCATTTTTGATTCTTTTTAATTATATTTAACAATATAAAAAATGTTATAAGAAATTTTAAATGGGGAGATAGCAAAGTGGTTATCAAAAACATACCTATCTCAATATCTTCTTTATTAGAAGAACTCAATAGATATTACAGAAAAATGCAATTGACAGTAAATCAGTTACCGGAGGTTCGATTCCTTCTCTCCCCACTTTTTTAAATTTAAACAAATGGCTTTATCAGATTATTTAACAGGAAATGAATGGGATGCTTGTTTTTATGCAAGTTTTGGAAAATCACATTCTAATAATTTTGGATCATCAATGAGATTAACGATAAATAGATTATTAGAAGAAGGTTATAAATTTTCAGGATTGGATAAAGATGGAAATAAAAAAATACAAGTAGAAAATGGTATAAATGCGCCAAAGGTTTGTATTTTTTTAGGTAATTCTTATGATTGCGATATATTAGAGATATTAAAAAACGGTAGAAATTTTTTAAAAGATAAATGTCCATCATTAGTTGATGAAACTGATAAAGAATGGAATGAACAAATCACTGAAGCTAAGAAACAATGAGAATAGGAACTAGTAAACAATTCTGTAAAAAAGAACAAAAGAAAACGGATTTTGCCGTATATATTTTAGAAAATGGTAAAATGATAACTAAATGTATAAGTTGTTCAAGAACATATAAAGTTCAAAAATATAATTCAGATAACGATTATCGTAAAAGAAATTTAGAATATTCTATTAAATGGAATAAAAATAATCCTGGAAAAGTTGCTCATAATAGATTAAGAGCAACATCAAGAAAATTTAATGAAAAAGATAAAGAATTTCTTTTGTATAATAAATTTTATACGATGAATACTGAAGAAATAAATTTAATGTTAAAACATTATCAGTATTATATTACTGCATTAAATCTTGTAAAGTTGATGGTTAAAAATAAAACTAATACTTTAAAAGGAATTAAAAATTTAATAATAAGAAAAAAGAGAACAGAACTTTTAAAAAAATATACAGGTGAAGAATCTATACTAGCAAAAAGTAGATTTAAAGTTCTTAAAATTTATTCAACATTACATGAAGATAGAAAAATTCAAATAAGAGAAGAATATAAAAGATTAACAAGAGAAAGAGTTGAAAGAGTAATGAATGAATTAAATTGACCTGTGGTGTAATTGGTAACACACTAGGTTTTGGACCTAGGGAGTCTGAGTTCGAGCCTCAGCAGGTCATCAAATAGATTGTCGTGTCGTACAATGGATTAGGACGTTGGGCTTTGGTCCCAAAGACGAGAGTTCGATTCTCTCCACGACTGCAATAAAAAGAATATGGAAAAAAATAAAAAAGATAAAGAATTTATAGATGTTATAATAAATGAATTGTTTGATATGGATCTATTTAAAGATTTACAAACAATACAACAGGAATTCAATAAAGGTAGATTTATTCTAAGAGATGAAGTTAAAGGTAATATGGGACCAGGACCTTGTTCAAATGTTACATTGGATTCAGATGTAAAAAAGACTTTAGAAGCTCATGAAAATCCTGTAATTAATAGGGACACTGAAAAAGAATTATATGCATTAAGAAAAAAATATAAAAGAGGTTTTAAAAGTCAAATAGGAGTTAGAAAAGCTGTTTGTGAAATACTTCATGCATGGGGTATAACTGAACATTGGAAAAACATACAAAGTTTAAGAATATATACTGGTGGTATTAGAATTTTTTATGTTGTTGGTGAAAGTTTAAAATATGTTGATATGCGTAAAACTTTAATATATCTCGATTTTGAAACTTTATATAAAGCAACCCAAGAAATATTTGATGATGTAGTAAGTACGTTTAAATACGAATAATTATGGCAAAATTAAGAAGATTAAATGATGGTGCCGGAGATGAAGGGGCATGTTCAGAAGCAATCAAATGGAATGAAGATGGTACAAAAGATAAAGTTGTAAGTGATAGACCTACTATTGATTGTTCAATGTTGGTAGGTTCATTTAGAGCTAGAACTTATGGTAGTGATTATTGGTTAACAACAGTTGTAACCGAAATACTTGAAGAAAAAACGTTAGATAACGGACAGTTATATGTTAAATTTAAAACTGGTAATTCATTATACGAATGGTGGTCATGAAAGGAATAATTAATTTTTCTAAAAAGAAGTTTCCAACATATAAGGAAACTAGAAACATAAAAGGAAGCTATAAAGATCATACTGATTATTATTTTATTTATGATCTTTCTAAATCAGAAATTGGTAACTATTTAAATACATGGTTTCCAGGTGTTAATATTAGAAATAAAAAAGAATTAATCTATAACGAAGTATTAACAGTTAAAAAAACTAATAAAAGAACATCTGCAAATTTATATCATAGAAATTATAATCCTATTTTAATTTTAATGAATCCTGCGACAGAATATAAAAATAAATCATACGAAAAATTAAAAGATTTATATAATATGAAAGCTCAAATATGTTCTATTGACGATTCTTCATATGGTGTTTGGTGGAATAAAAGAACTTTAAAAGAATTAAAGGATACGAGAATAAAACTAATGAAACAAATTAATACTTATGATGAAGTTGATGGTGATGAATTTTTAAAATATTGTGTAAGTATAGGTGCAGATAAAGATACTATTGATTATAACTAAAATATAAATTATGTTAAGTGTTAGAGGAGAATTAATTAAAAGGTTTGCTGTTCCTATTTTAAGTACTATTACAGATTATAATACGTTTTATAAAAACGCATGGGGACAATTTGTTTGGTACGATTCTGAATTTCCAAAACCTGATCAATATCATTTCGGTATATCACCAGTATTAAAAGGTTATGAACCAATAAAGATAGATGATGTATGGTATTGGCATGATCCATCAATTGCAGAAATTGATGAATTAGATTTGGCATATGGTATCAATGGTTCAGTTAAAAAGATAACTGAAGATGTTGCAAAACAACATGATGATTGGGTTGATGAAGAATCTAAAAAGATTTTTAAAACTGTTGATGAAGAATTAGAAGTAATATCAGAAAAACATTTTTTTGTAGGTTATTCAATAGAAGAAATAGATGTTGAAGGAAACAATGTAACAGTTGTGTTTAACTTAAATGATGATTATAAAGGACTTTTAGCAACTTAAAAATGGATAAAACTAAATACACATATTCTAGAGAACCATATGTACATCCTGATGTTTTTCCTAGTTGTTTGACTGTTAAAAACTTTTATGATCAAAGAGAAGAAGCCAAGAAAACATTAAAAAGAGTTGATGAGATTATAAAAGAATTACAAGATAAATGTAAACATGAATTTTTTATGTACTGTTCAGGACCTTATGATGATACTTATATATGTCCTAAATGTGGAAAATTTGAAGAACATTAAAATGAAGAAAGCTTATTATAGAAAAATACCATGTTACTTTGATTCTGATACAAATGAAATATTGGGTAGAAATATATTTTATGATATATTAATTGATATAAACATATGGATTGATTTTACTTTATTAGGAATAGAAGAATTACCTATATGGATTGAAGAAGATTAAAGATAAAAAATTATGAAAGAATTTGTTATATGTTTTTATGAAGATACTACTAGAACTTATTATGATGGAAATGGTAGTGAGGGACATGACATTGCCTTTAAAAAAGGTGAATTAATAAAAGTAACTGAAAAACAAATGTTTGAATGGTTAGAAATTGCATTTGATATTGGTATTAAGTTTGAAATTTATGAAATTAAAATTGTATGTAACTTAAAATAAAAATGGCTCTGTGTCGGAACTGGTAGACGAGAAGGACTTAAAATCCTTTGTCCATTGTGGGCGTGTGGGTTCAACTCCCATCAGGGCTACAAATTTAAATAAAAAATAAAATGGAAAATGTATTAGTAGGAATAAATGCTGGTCTTAATATAACAACAGAAAAGGGTTTGGTCATTATCGGTGATAATGTAAAAGATTTAATACAACCTCAAGATGGTGTTATTTTCTTGGGTAATAATGTTGCAATTGGAAAAACTTTAGGTGGAAAAAGAATAATTATGGGAGGTATGGGTAATATTCAAGAAAAAGAATTTACAGAATTTGTAGAAAAATTTAAAAGGAATTTTTCAGGAAGCGATGACTATATAAGTGGTATTAATGATGCTGCTTACATGATGGCTAGAGAATTATTTCCTAATGTAATTAGTGATAAAAAACAAATTAAATGAAAAAATTATTGTTATACATATTTGTTATCTTTTTGTTTGGTTGTACTTCAAAGTATGTATCAAAGGTACCATACGTATGGACAGGAAAGGAAGTTACAGTTTTAAAGATAAAAGAAAAGAACGATTATCAAACGAAGAAGATGACAAAAAAGATGTATCTGTATTTACAAGAAGTTAATTGTGAGTGTAAAAGATATATTGTAAATTTGGGTGATGATGCAACTGGAATAACATTACATTCTATGGATATTTTTTACTTAAATGAAAAACAAGAAAGAAACGTATATAAAGTATTTTATAATGATGAAGACGTTGAAAAATATAAGGAAAAAATAAAATACAAATTAGATAGTTTATAGTAGTATGAAAGATATTTATATAAAAGAATTTGATTGCATGGGAAAACAATCAGATATTATTATGACATGTGATCAAAAACTTCTTGAAATATTTGATAAAGAAACATTGAAACGTTTGTTAAAAACTCAAATAGAAAACGAAAAATATGAAGAAGCGAAAGTAATTAAAAAGTATATCAATAGATTATTGATAATAGAAATTTCTAATTTATATGATATTAAATTATATTTCGTTGAGAAGGATGATATTTATTGTGAAGCAAATGGTGAAGAATCGTATATAGATCAATGTTATGTTGCTGGAGGATTAAATTGTATAGAAAAAAGATGTTTACCTGATATATGGGTAGGTATTTTTGAAGATCCTGAATTGATGTTAGCTGGATTCTTTCATGAATTGGGACATCTTTTTGATACTGTAGAATATGGTAAATCTGATATACCTGATGAAGATTGGAAGTATGAAAATGAAAAAAGAGCATGGAAAATTGGATTCGAAAAGGCAGAAGAATTTGGAATAGAATTTGGTAAAAAAGCCAAAAAATGGGGTGATGAAAAATTAAAAACATATGAAGGTTGGTATGAAAGAGAAGTTAGAACCTAATGAATGTAGATAAGTAAAACAAATATATAATTAGTAAAAACATTGCTAATTATGGATGTTAAAGATTATACCGATGATGTACTTTTAAAAACTTATGGTTTGTTTATAACTCAAGAAGATTATCAAAGAGCAGAAAAAATTAGATTGGAAATTATAAGAAGAGGTTTAGAAGTTAGTGTTGATTTTGATGGAGAAAGTGTGGAAATAACTCATATACCTGATGGTGATATCTTGATTGATTTTAAATGGGATGACGATATGGAAGATTAAAAAAATGCGATAGTAGCTCAGGGGTAGAGCGGGATTTTGCCAAGATTCAGGCCGTGGGTTCAATTCCCATCTATCGCCCAAGTTTAACCGTTAAAGGTAATATAAAATGATAGAGATTGTAAAAAAGAAAAAAAGAAGAAGAGAAACAAAACCTTATTATTTACTTACGTATGATTACATGATAGGAGATGCTAACGGTAATACATGTGAAACTGTTAATGTATCCAAAGATAATCCATATTTAGAAAGATATTATACATTACTTAATTCATTACAAGCTACAAAGGGTACATGGGGTATTGTATTTGATGAACATGATTTTTATAAATTTTTTAATGAAAAACAAATAACTGAAGATGATTATGTCTTTTTAATGAGAATGATGTTTCCGGAATATGAAGATGAAGGTGAAATCGAAAGTAATTTTGATGTTCCAAAAGAAAATGAAGATTATTCTTATGAATTTCAAAGAGGTGTTAAAGGTGATGTAGAATATTCTTTTTTAGTTTTTGAAGGATTAGATTTACATTATATTGATTCATACGGTATAAAAAATAAAACGAAGATAATTAAAAAATGATAGAAATTATGACAGAGCATGAAGAATTTCTTACTAAATTAAAAGTATTGATTTATAGGGAACATTTTCCAGGCAAATCAGTTGATGGTAAATTAGATGAAATAGAAACAAAGGAAGGTCCCATTCATGTTGCAACTACATATGAACAGATTCAAAATTTAAACGGTGGAGTTCTTAAAGAAGATACTAAACTTATATTACAAAGTATGATAATAGATGAAACTATATCATTTATAAAAAGAAAAGTATCAAAGTATTTATTTGAACATTATATGCAACCAATCGAAGATGATAGATTTCATAAAAGATTGATAGATATTTTTTCAATGTATTCTATGACAGATGGGTTTGTAATTACTAATGGAGCAGTAGGTGCATCTATTCAAGATTTACCGAGATTTCAAACAATGCCTTTAAATAAAATTACTAATATAAGTGGTGGAAATACATATAAGATTGGAAGTATAGATAATTTAGCTATATATGTAGATCCATTTAAAATTTGGGATGATACAACAATGTCAATTGTATTTAATAAATTTTATAATTTTTCTTTTGTAGATAAAAAAGAGGATATTGTCGTAATGAGTCCAAATGTAGCACCAAAGGTAAATCCATTTGATGTACATATTGCTTTCGGTAAATTAGATAGTGTAGGTTTTAAAGTAGAAAACATTTATTTATGAAATTAGTTAGTTTTTATTTTGTTGATGAGATGCCACAACATATTAGAGTTTCATCCAATATAGCAATTTATCATCCATACGATAAAAATATTTATATCAGAAAGGATCTTAAATGTTGGTATATGTTTACAACTGTAACACATGAATTGATACATTATTTTATTGATCTTTTACCTCTTAAGTATGAAAAAAAGGATAAATTACAAAAAAATTACGATAAGTTTTGGAGTAAATACATTGAAAAACCGAAAAAATTAGAATTAATAATAAAAAATAATGTCAAAAGAGAAACGAAAAGAATTTGAAAGAACTAAATGGGTTACTAATAGAGTAAATTTGATGTTTGAAAATCCAAAAGCAGATCCTGATTGTAAAAGTTGTAATGGACATGGTGTAATTGATGAGGGTCATTTTACAGGTTCTACATTAATAAATTGTTCAGATTGTTGGATAGAAAAATAGATTATGGAAAAGTGTGATAAAGGTTGGCATAGTGGAGAATGTTGTTGTAATTGTAAATCTCAATTACGATTAATGTGTCATCCTTATAATAAAGAAATAGGTAATGGTTCTATTTTAACTCCATTAGGATATATTTGTATTGTTAGATTTGATGATGGTAGTAATGAAGGAAAAGCGATATTTTTTGAAAAAGAACATGGTATGTGTGAATTACATATGTTTAAAGATTAATTAAAATGTATACAAAAAAACATATAGCATTTGATGGAAGAGAATATGAATTAAATTATGTTGATAATGTTTTAATTCTATTTAGAAAAAATTTGATAGAAATGTCAAAAAATAAAGATATTAAAAATATAGATTATCGAGATTTTAAATATTCAATTGAACCAATTACAGCTGATATTGTAATATTTATAGACGATACAGGAATTCATAAAAATAAAATACTTAAAACTAGATACTAATGGAAGCAAAACAAGTTATAGTAATGAGAAAGGATCTCAAAATGAGAAAGGGCAAAATGATTAGTCAAGGTGCTCATGCTTCATTAGGGGTTATATTAAAACAAATGGTCCATGAGAATGATCAGAAAGGACATTTTTTTAAATATCTTTCTGTATCATTTAGTGATCCGTTGTATGCTTGGCTGACCGGTATATTCACTAAAATTACAGTTAGTGTAGATAGTGAAGAAGAGTTAATGAAAATTTATAACTTGGCAGATAGTAAAGGATTACCTTGTATATTGATTGAGGATAAGGGTTTAACAGAGTTTAAAGGAGTTGTAACTAAAACATGTATAGCAATTGGACCAGCATGGAATGAAGATATTGATAAAATAACAGGTCATTTAAAATTATTATGATAAGACACGTAATTACAAATATAGAAATAGGAGAATTAATTGGTCATACATTAGATAAAAAATCAATAAGACAAGTTAATCAAGATATGATTAATAGTCTTAATTATTATGAAAGTATATTTGAAGAAATAGATTTAAGAGATATTAGTTGGATAAATATAGAAGGTAAGGTTTTTAATAAAGTAATATTTACATTATCAGATATTGAAAGAGCAATACGTCAATGTCCAAAATTTATAGTTGAACCAAAAGAAGAACTTGGAGTTGATAAAATGTTAGGTGATCCTTTTGAAACAATAGAAACTGAAATGTTTTTATTTAGATTATTTAAATCAGATCAAAAAGTTTATAACGAATGGAAAAAGAATTGTGGGAAATCTTAGTTCCCAAAAACAAGAATAACGGTGATAGTTTTAGAATGCCACACCATTGGAAATGGGATGAATATGTTAAAAACATTTCAGGAGGTCTAACTATAATGAGAGTTGCTAAGGGTGAATGGTTAAGTAGAACAGAAGGTTGGTTTAAAGATTATGTTATACCTGTAAGAATAATTTGTACACTCGAAGAAATAAATGATATAATAGATTTTACAATAAAACATTATAATCAAGAAGCTGTAATGGCTTATAAAGTTTCAGAACACGTTATAATTAAACATAAAGAAAAAGAACATGAAATATTATGATAAACCTATTTTAGAATGTTATATACGATTATATAAAAATGCAAATCCATCTGGTAACTTTGATGAATTAATGAAAAATGCAACAGTAAATGAAAATGGTGATAAAGAAATACCAATGGATGAATATTATTTATGTAAAGAAGAACAAGATAAAATTATAGAAGATATAATTAAAGAATTTAAAATAGAAAAAATGTTTAGACAAAGATTTAGAAATACAATAAATTTGGGTTGTTCTCCTAGGTATATTAGATTTGATAAAAATGAATAAATATGAAATACATTAAAGGTTTACATGCAAATATGACAGAAAGAGAATTTGTTAAAAGTATGAATTACGGTTTAATAATTGTTGAAAAAGATGAAGATAAAAGGTTTGATGGTGATAATTGTTTGTTTTATCATTTTTGTGGTTACTTAGAAAAACCAACTCAAGTTGATAAGAATGTTTTAAGAAAAGAATTAAAAACTGATGAAGAATTAAAATTAGATAACATTGATGATTTAGAAATTGTTGAAGCACCCCAATACGTAGTTGATTATTTTAAAAATAAAAAAATGGCTCTGTGGCGGAATTGGTAGACGCGCCCGATTCAAAATCTGGTCTATAATAGGTGAGGGTTCGATTCCCTCCAGAGCTACAAAGATTATCGGTATTGTTAAATAGGGTTCGAATCCCCGCGGAGGGAAACGATAGGAGCAGTAATGCTAGATACCAACTATCCAACTCTCAGCGGAGTAGTGAAAGGGATCACCTGATAATTTTTTAACTTTTAAATTTATAAACTATGTATAAAGGTGTTATTATAGGTGGAACATTTGATGAAAATGGTGGTAAAGTTTCTTCTGTTATTAAAAAATTGGGTGATCTACTCGATTTTTATTACCATAATGGAGGATATATTAATCAACTAACAGAATCATGTTACCAAAGTCTTGATGAAAAATCAGGTGTACCTTGGACTGATTTTGATTGTATAATATGGGCACCTGATATTCCAAACAATTTAAAGAAAGTTTATCCTAGAAAAGCAAGGAGTGCAATACTGATACCAACAAAAGTATTAAGAGAAGGTGGTGAAAGCGAAGAAAGAACTATTGTAGATGCCATAACAAGAATTTTTAAAATGCATGGCAATGCAGTTATTACGATAGATAGTAGAGAAAAACCATTTAGATTTGCTTTTGTAGATGCATTGGGAAATACATGGATTGATACAACAGATTTGTTTGATCTTACTATTGCTATATCGGCATTTATTGATTGGAATAACAGAAATGTTAGAATACATAGTAAAAGAATGGATTTTGTTTCAAAGAGTGATCAATACAATGAAGAATATTATCAATATCATTTACCTAAATTATGTGAACTTAATAAAATAGTAGCAGATAAAATAGAAACTTCAAGTGGCAATAGATTCTTTGGTAATACTTCAACAAGATGTAGTAAATTGTTTCCAAGTATAAGACATAAAGATGTAATACTTGTATCCAAACGAAACATAAATAAGAAAAGAATAACAGAAGATGATTTTGTATATGCTACACTTGATAAACTTAAATATAGAGACGAAGAAATTGTAATATTTGATGGTGTACATAAACCAAGTGTAGATACTCCCATACAACTAAAATTATACGAAAAATTTCCACGTATTAATTATATGATACATGGACACGCATACATAGAAGGTGCAGATTTTACGAACGATTATTTTGCTTGTGGTGATTTAAGAGAAGCTAAACACGTAGAAGATTTTATACTTAACAATAATTTTTATAGTGGATCTGATGAATGTGGTTGTATCAATTTAAAAAACCATGGATTCTTAATCTATGCACATGATATGACACAACTTGAAAAACTCATTGAAGATAATTTGGATAATTTCAATAACAGAGAACCTGGTAAAGAAAGAATTGATTTAAATAAAATGATAATTAAAAAATGAATAAAGTAGAATTAAAATTATATAATTATTTAAAAGAACGTTGTTCAAAGATAAAACCTCTTTATGTAAAAACAAGATACATGAAACTTACAAAACTTGAGCCTATGCGATTTCCATCAGTTGGTTTATTTTTTATAAATTGTATAAAACAAACTAATTAAATGTATTATTTAATTGAATTAATAGAACATATTGTAACTCAAATACGTAAATATTTGGGTTTTATTGAGTCGAGAAATAAAAATACTATTTTACCCCAACTACTACCTCCATTACCATCTGAAAGAGAATATAAAGATTATATGGATGTTAATGGTATAGCTTCTGAATCTGTAAAATTTATATCAGTTCCATCATTTATAGCATATAAAATAGAACCTCCAAAAATATATCTATCTGTGACAGAAGATTTTCAAACGGCTAAACCTATATCAATGATGGAAACGGTTAAAACTTATGTATATGATGATATAAATTTTTTAAGAAATTTTATAAATAATTCTAAAAAGGGAGTTGTTATTTATTTAAATGATCAAACATTTATGTTTGATGATCTTATTAGAAATCGAGCAATGTATGATGCATATATTGATGCTGAAATATTTCATAGAGGAAATGAAGCAAAAAAATATAAAGTTAGAATGTATGATTTGGATGAAATCGGTTTAGAAGGTAAAGTAAATGTATATGAAGATAATTTATATTATGATCCTGTTACATTTGAATCTAAACAAAGAAGTAGTATACCTGGATTAAATAAAAACTGGATGAATCATTATCACTCTTTATTAGAATGAAATATGAAAGAAGAAAGAATAGAACATTTATTATTAAAAAAAAGATCAACATATAATCCGAAACCGTTTATAATTGAAGGTGGAGATTGTGGAGCATGTGCTCTTGGGGGATTGTTTGATATGAAAGTTAAAGATGTTTATGATTATTTGTATGATGAACCCAGATCATTTAGTTATTTAGATATTCATAAGTTTTTATCAAATAAAAAAGAAGAAGGTAAATGTGATTTTATGGATGATTTACCTAAACTTGGTTATGATGAATATAGACCATATTATATGCAATTTGGTTTACCATCACATAATTTTACGTTACCATGGTATAAAAGAGTTAAAGAAAGATTAGATGATGGTTATATAGGAATATGTTCAGTTAATTTCAAATTGAATGGACACATAGAAGGTATGACAGATCATTGGGTACTTATAGTTGGTTATGAAGTATTAAAAAAATTTAGAACTATGAAAGTTGATGGAGAAGATTATCCATATGATTATGCACAGGATAATGTAATAGTAAGTTGTTCAGCACACAGTACACCTGAATTACAATTTGTTAATAAGTTTGATTTCTTAAAGTATAGGGGTGGTTGGAATGCGATGTTTGTAAGGATAAAACAGTTAATTTGATGTTATTTTATTTTCATTAATTTAAAATGTAAAATATATATAATAAATTAACGTTCTTATATGAAATTTGAAAAGGAATTTGTAGATCCAATAACTGGTGAAAAAATGTCTGCTATAAAGATGGATCAAGAAGATTTAGAAATTTTCGATTTAAATCAACTTTATGAATTGATAGATATACAAATAGAGTATGAGAATTTCGAAGGAGCACAACTCATTAAAAAAGAAATAGATAAAAGAAAACAAACGTTAATGAATTAATTTTTAATTTAGTTCTTTATTATTATATTTACATAATTGTTTAATTTTTATTTATAATGTCGTTAGTAGAAAAAGCCAAAACATACGCTTATGAAAAACATAATAATCCTGGCAAAAGTCAAAGATATGGTAATGCGCCCTACACTAAACATTTA
>Ga0209976_10000600_pt1 | contig 23043 bp, 25 predicted proteins | sample SumtaG_FD_182806 | JGI IMG/M metagenome (GOLD analysis project Ga0209976, IMG submission 182806) | Deep subsurface microbial communities from Indian Ocean to uncover new lineages of life (NeLLi) - Sumatra_00157 metaG (SPAdes) (version 2) | ecosystem: Environmental > Aquatic > Marine > Oceanic >...
AACACAAAAAACAAAAGAAGAAGGATATGAACGAGAAATTCAAGAGTTGATAAAGTCAGATGACGCTACAAAAAAGGCCGTAGACTCTAAATGGACTAGTTTAGGCCTCTAGTGAAGGCAAACAGTTTGGTAAAAGTTGTCTCTCTCTTCTACCTGATAACCAATTTGGTTAATTGAATCAATAATAATTTTATCAGTTAACTCTGTCGACCTTGCTCCAGTACAAGAAACTACCTCTTCTCCAATGAGCGTTCCACCAAAGTCATCTGCTCCATACTGCAAAGCTAATTGGGCCATTCCAATGCCATTTGTTAACCATGAGGATTGAATGTGTGAAATCAAACCATCAAACATCAGTCTAGAAATTGCAATCATCTTTAATAGATGCAAACCTCCAGCGCCAAAGGTAACAACATTTTCTTTTTGCATCAATGTATTGTTTGGCTCAAAGCTCCACGGAATAAAGGCCATAAAACCATGAGTTTTTTCTTGAAGTTTCATGATTTTTAGAAAATGTTCTGCAAGGTCCTGAGTAGATTCTACATGACCGTACATCAAGGTAGCTGATGCAGGCAGTCCAAGAGAATGAGATTCTTCCATTATTCTAATCCATTCATCACTAGAAATTTTCTTTGGGCTGATAATTTCTTTTACAGAATCAACCAAAACTTCTGCACCAGCACCAGGAATTGATTGCAAACCTGCATCTTTAAGACGCGACAAGATTTCTTTTGTAGATGATTTTTCTACACGAGCAATCATGTCAATTTCAGAGGTAGACAAACCATGCACGCCAACTTTTGGAAACTTTGCTCTAATCATTTTAAATGCATCCTCATAATATTCTACTCCTAAATCTGGATTATGACCTCCCTGAAACAGAACTTGTCTAATCTTAAACATGTCCCATGCAGCCTTTACTCTAGCCTCAATTTTATCAAGTGACAAAGTATAAGATTCATCATCTCCCGGTGGTCGATAAAATGCACAAAACTTGCAGTCAGTAATGCAAACATTAGTGTAATTCAAAATAATATTATTAACAAAGGTGGCTTTTTTTCCAAATTGTTTTCGTGTCAAGTGACCAGCTGTTAATCCCATTAGATGAACATCGTCGGATTCAAACAATCTTTTACAGTCGTTTAAATCGGGTCGTTTTCCATCAAGAGAATTTTCAAGGATGTCACCGATTTGACTTGAATGAATCTGCTCTGTAATTTGGCTCAATTGACTTGAATTTGATGATTTTTAATTGGTATTTAATTCTTGAGAGGAAAATTAGTAATTTACTTGAGTTTATTTGATTTGATAAAGAATGATTCGAGAAAAGAGTTCACGTTATTTTTAAGTAAGGTACAGAATGAGATCCAACATGGTTTCTGGTCATCAAATTAGATTAAACCGTATTCTCCTAGAAGGAAAGATGCTTTGCATCCCTATGGATCATGGAATATCAAATGGTCCTATAGAGGGTCTTGAAGATCCTCACTCTGTTATTTACAAATGTGAAAATCACGGTTTAACAAGTGTAATTATTAACAAAGGAATTCTCAAAACAATGCCAAGACCAACAAAGGTAGGCTTGTTAGTACATTTTTCTGGAAGCACCTCTCTTTCAACTTCTCCAAATCGTAAGATGCTAACTGGAACTGTTGAAGAAGCAATTCGTCTAGGCGCTGATGGGGTTTCCCTTCACATCAATATTGGAGGAAAAGAGGAACCCGAGATGTTAGAACAGCTTGGATCAATTTCAGAACAATGTCACAAATGGAATATGCCACTATTAGCAATGATGTATCCTCGAGGAGAAAAGATCAAAGACCCACACGACCCTGAAATTGTTGCACATGTAGCACGAATAGGAGCAGACTGTGGAGCAGATATTGTCAAGACAGTTTACACTGGCGATATTGACTCTTTTTCCAAAGTTGTTAGAGGTACTCCAGTACCAATTGTGATTGCTGGGGGACCAAAAGCAAAAACTGATTTAGACATATTGAAGATGACCGAGGACGCCATGAAAGCCGGAGCTAAAGGAATTACTTATGGAAGAAATATCTTTGCTCATAAAACCCCAGAACTAATGGTAGAAGCATTAGCTGGAATAATATTTAGAAATGAAACTGCACAGGAAGCAGCAAAAAAAATTGGCAAAAAGTAGAGAATTAATTATTGCACCAAAGGTTGCAAAAAGTCACCTTAGCAAATTTCTTGCCGAGTTAAAAAATGAAGGAATCAATATAGTGTATCTTGATCCTAAACGCCTTGGTAAAACAAAAACAAAGCTAGCAACTCTGTATCCATCAACTGCAGCAAAATACGTAATTCTTGATAAAGATGTTTCATCAAAACCTAAAGGAAAAAAGATTGGGAAGAAAATCAAGGTTTTATCTAACAAAGACATTGATAAGATCTTTACATCTGCAAAAAAAGGTCTTGATTTTGTAATAGTAGAGGTAAAAGATTGGAAAATAATTCCACTAGAGAATATCATTGCAAAGTTGCATAAAATTCATACAAAAATCTTTGTTTTAGCAAGAAATCCTGAAGAGGTACGCAAGATGTTTTCCATACTTGAGGTTGGTGTTGATGGAGTAATTTACAATACATCTTCAATTAATGAAGTTAAAGAAGCGCTAATTTATCTTGGCACAAAAAGTTTTGATCTAAAAACTGGAAAAATTATTGACATAAAACCGGTGGGAGATGGTGAAAGAGTTTGTGTTGATACTGCATCAATGTTACATAGAGGTGAGGGAATGCTAATTGGAAATCGTGCTAACTTCATGTTCTTAGTTCATAACGAATCGGTAGGATCATCATTTACTTCTCCAAGACCTTTTAGAGTAAATGCAGGCGCAGTTCATTGTTACACCTTAAGCCCCGATGGAAAAACAAAATATCTTTCTGAAATTGAAACAGGTTCAGAAGTATTAGTTCTTGACTCTAAAGGCAAAGCACGAAGAGCAACTGTTGGAAGATCAAAAATAGAAAGAAGGCCAATGCTCATGATTAAAGCAAAAGCAGGTGATGAAGTAGGAGGAATAATTGCACAAGATGCTGAAACTATTCGGTTTGTCAGATCAAACGGCCATCTTGTATCAGTTACACATCTAAAGAAAGGAGACTCAGTACTAGTGTATTCAAAACCAGCTACTGGTAGACATTTTGGGATGGAAGTCTCAGATGAATATATTCTTGAAAAATAAAAAATGCATTACAAAACTTGTGTCTCCATAGCTGAAAAAACTCCAAAAAAGCTTGATTCAGTCTTAAACAAAGCTATAAAAAAATCAGATTATGCAGAATTACGACTTGATTTTTTAAAACCATCCCAAGTTCCAGAGGCTTTAGAATTAGCTAGTAAAAATCTGAATAGATGTGTATGCACACTTAGACCCAAATCTGAAGGTGGAAAGTTTACTGGAAACGAAAAAGAACGCATTTCCATTCTAAAATTAATCTCAGAGTATAAACCATTTTTGTTAGACGTAGAGTTTAACACGTTACGAAAAAACAAATCATTGAATAATTATATTAAAAAAACTAAAACTGTAATATTAGTTTCATGGCACGATTTCAAAAAAACGCCTCCTTCGTCTTCCTTAAATAAAATGCTAAAACAAATGAAAAAGCTTTCAACAAATGTAAAAATTGTTACTAGTGCAAAATCAAGTAATGACTCTTCACGAATATTAGCGCTTTACAACAATTCAAACAAAACAAAGCTCATAGCCTTTGCAATGGGAGAATACGGAAAAATTTCTAGGATCCTTTGCCTGTACTTGGGTAGTCCTTTTACCTATGTTTCTTTAGGAAAGCCGGTTGCACCGGGTCAGTTTAGTTTGCATGAAGTAAAATCAATTGTGAATTTTTAGCAAAGATAAGAAGATTCCGATTGTAAGCTTATATCAATCGTTTATTTGAAAAAAACCTATGACTAAAACTTTTGCAGTAATTGGCGATCCTATTGATCATTCTCTTTCACCAAGCATTCACAATGCAGCGTTTAAGGATTTAGGACTTGATTGTACTTACATAGCGTATAAAATTCCAAGAGGAGAGTTAGCTGAAGGTATTGATGCCTTGAAAAAAATAAAAATTGATGGATTCAACGTTACCATCCCTCACAAAGTTGAGATGGTAAGATTTCTTGATAGATTAGATGAAGATTGTAGTGTTATAGGCGCAACAAACACAGTCATAAATGACAATGGAAAATTAAAAGGATACAACACAGACATGGATGGATTTCTTGACCCAATCAGAAAAAGGAGTCTAACCATCAAAGATTCAAAGGTATTATTGCTTGGAGCAGGAGGTGCTGCTAGAGCAATAATTGCAGGATTTGCAAAAGAAAAAGCTGAAAGCATTACTATTGCTAATAGAACCAAACAAAACGCTAACATAATTGTTCAGTTTGCAAATAAAATTGGGATTAAAGCAACTTCATTAACATTAGATGAAGTTGGTGAAACTACATCAAAATATGATTATATTGTAAATGCAACTTCAGTTGGATTAAAAAATGAATCTAGTCCAATTTCCACTAAATCCATAAATCGAGATTCAATTGTGTATGATATTGTTTACATGCCAATGAATACTGACTTGATAAAACAATCCAAAAAAAATGGAGCCACTGTGATTTACGGATATGAAATGTTACTTGGACAAGCAGCTCGTTCGTTTAAAATTTGGCACGGTGTTGATGCACCATATGAAGCAATGAAACGAGTTCTTGTAGGAGGATTTTAAATGTCATCAGCTAAAGCGACTTTACATGGAGCTATTTCGATAGTAAATGCCATAGCAACTGGCAAAGGTGCTACTCTAGGAATATCATTAAAAACTGAAGCAACTGTTAAAACATCAGTTGGAAAAGGCATTGTCCTAAAATTAGAAAATGGAACTTTTAGTTCACGTTTAATAAATAAAGTAGTTGAAAAAGTAGTACCCAAAAAAATTCTTAATAAAAATAAATTAGAAATTTCAATTCGTTCAGAAGTTCCTACTGGTTATGGATTGAAAAGCTCCAGCTCAACATCATCTGCAGTTGCTTTAGCATGTGCTAAACTATTCAACCCAACTTGGAGTGACCAAAAAATTCTTCTAGCAGGGGTAGAAGCATCTATTCAAACCAAAGTAAGCATCACGGGAGCATATGATGATGCTTGTGGTTGTTATTATGGAGGATTTGTAGTAACTGACAATTATCAAAGAAAAATAATAAAATCAGAAAAAGGTCCAAAAAATTTATCTTCGGTAATTTTTATTCCAAGATCAAGAAAGCGTGGGAAAATAAAAAATCTAAAAAATCTAAGTCCTGTTTTTGAACAGGCTTGGAGACTTGCAAAAAATTCTGACTATTGGAATGCAATGGTGCTCAATGGGCTTGCTGCCTCTACCATTCTCAATTCTGACCCACAAATCATTACAGAATTGTTAGAAAGAGGAGCTTTAGGGGCGTCAATTTCAGGCAATGGACCAGCAATTGCTGCCATAGTAAAAAAAAGAGATGTACAGAATATAAAGAAGGTTTTTTCATCTCACGAAGGAAAAACAATAGTTTCTGAGATAAATAACAAGAGAGCTGATGTTCATGAGTTGTGAAATTGAAAAAACTACTATTTATGGAAAAATTAAATGTCCTTCAAACAAAAGTTATACTCACCGAGCTCTTCTTCTATCAACGCTAGTTGATGGAAAAAGCATTATCAAAAATGTTCTATATTCTAATGATACAAGAGCATCTATCAAAGCATGTCAAAGTTTTGGTGCTCAAGTTCAAGAAGCAGGAAATAATATTACAGTTAAAGGATTAAAGGAATTCAAGAATCCTAATGGAATAATTGATGCAGAAAATTCTGGCACCACAATAAGAATTGCAGCTGCAATTTCCTCACTATTAGAAGGAAAAACCGTTCTCTCAGGTGATAAAAGTTTGAGAGAAAGACCAATGCAACCATTACTTGATGCATTAGAGTCAATTGGTGCAAAGTGTTCTTCTAAAGATGGTAAACCTCCCATTACTGTTACTGGAAAAGTAAAAGGTGGGGAAATCACAATACCAGGAAACATTTCAAGTCAATTCATTTCAGCACTAATGATAATTGGCCCAAAGACTGAAAATGGAATTGTTTTGAATATTGAAGGAGACTTAGTTTCAAAACCATATGTTGATGCAACAATTACCACAATGAAAAAATTTTCAGCAATTGTAGAAACTGTAACTCCTTACAAAAAATATAAAATTGAACCACAAAAGTACAAACCAACTACTGTTACAATTCCTTCTGATTTCTCAAGTTTGGCACTCTTACTTTCAGCAGCCGTATTACTTGGAGACGGTTTGACAATTGAAATGACTATGGGAGATCTTCCTCAAGGTGATGAAAAAATTATTGATATTTTAGAAATTTTAGGAGTGGTAGTAACACTTAAGAAAAATACAATCTCTGTAAAGTCTCCTGAACGACTAGATGGAGGAAAATTTGATTTACATGATACCCCAGACCTTCTCCCACCTTTAGCAATTTTGGCCCTGAAAACTTCAAAACCAATCGAGTTATACAACGTAAAACACGCTAGATTCAAAGAAACTGATAGAATTGCTATTCTTGCTAGAGAATTAAAAAAATTAGGAATAAAAGTAAAGGAAAAAGATGATGGACTAGTTTTAGATGCTCCAATCAAACCTAAAGGTGCACATCTCAATTCTGAAAATGATCACAGATTGTTTATGGCCTTTTGCATTGCTGGGATGTTTGTAGGAGACTGTACGGTATCAAACCCAGAATCAGTTGATATTTCATATCCAAATTTTATTTCTGATATGAACAAAGTAGGTGGAAAAATAAAATCACCTATAGAAGGATTATAAGCACCGTATAATTAATTTTAATTATTGCCTGGAAGTTCTATTGGTCAAAGATTAGTACTGACAAGTTTTGGTGAAAGTCATGGAAAATGTGTTGGAGCTGTACTTGATGGATGTCCTGCAGGTTTAAAACTTGAAGAAAAAGATATTCAAACAATGCTAAACTATAGAAGACCTGGCCAATCTTTAGTTTCAACCCAAAGAAAAGAAGATGATCAAGTTGAAATCCTATCTGGAGTATTTAGAGGATATACAACTGGTGCACCAATTGCAATGATCATTTGGAACAAAGATTTTGATTCACATGCATACGATTCTCTAAAAACAAAGATGCGACCTGGACATTCAGATTATCCTGCACTAGTAAAATACAAAAAATTTAATGATCATCGTGGTGGAGGAAGATTTTCAGGAAGATTAACCGCTACTCATGTAATGGGTGGTGCAATTGCAAGAAAATTACTTAAAGTTACACTAGGTGTTCAAACGAATGCTTACACTTCACAAATTGGAAAGATAAAGATGAAAAATCAAGCTGCACCAAAATTAATTAAATCGATTTATTCAAACGAAGTTCGTTGCCCTGATGCAAAGGTTGCAAAACAAATGCGTAAAGTAATTTTAGATGCTAGAAAAAAAGGAGATTCTCTTGGCGGAATAATTGAATCAGTAACAACAAATTTACCTGTAGGATTGGGAGAACCAATCTTTGGTTCGTTAGAATCAGACCTTGGGAAAGCACTTTATTCAATTCCTGCTGTAAAGGGAATCGAATTTGGTTCAGGTTTTAGAGGGTCTGAAACTTTTGGCTCTAAAAACAATGACCTTTATGAAATTAAAAAAGGAAAAATCATAACTAAAACAAATAATGCCGGAGGAATTTTAGGAGGGCTCTCAAACGGAATGCCAATTGTCTTACGGGTTGCTTTTAAACCGGCCTCTTCGATTTCAAAAAAACAAAAGACGATAGATATCAAATCAAAAAAAGCCACAATTTTGAGCGTGGCTGGAAGGCATGATCCTTGCGTAGTTCCCCGAGCCCCACCTATCGTGGACTCTTTAGTTTCATTGGTTCTTGCAGACCATGCTTTGCAAGCCGGCTTCATCAAACCTGTCCTGTAGAATCATGTCTGATATCGACCAACTTCGCAACAAGATGGATGAGATCACTCTTGAAATGATAAAATTATTGAAAAATAGAATGGAGATCTCAAAGCAGATTGGAGCAATTAAAAAAGAAAAAGGTTTGAGTGTAACTGATGAAGATAGAGAACGAAGTCTTAGAACAAATGTACTTTCATTATGCAAAGAACTTGGAATTAATGAAACATCTGGTGCCAGATTTCTAAATTTTTTGTTAAATGAATCAGTAAAAGTTCAGTCATCTCCGAAACAAACTCATCTTTCAATTTTTTTAAAAGCAAAATCTCTTGAAGAAGAAGGAAAAAAAATTATTCATATGGAGGTAGGTGAACCAGATTTTCTTCCACCTAAAATTGTAAAAAAAGCATTAGAAGAAGTATATGACAAAGGTTTTGTAAAGTATGGAGAAGCAAAGGGAATGTCAAAGTTTCGTTCTGCTCTTGCGGAAAAAACTAACAAACAATTTGGAGCCAATGTAAATAAAGAAAATATTCTTGTTACTCCTGGAGCAAGATTTGGTGTTTTTTTGGCAATTACAACTCTTCTAGAGCCGGGTGATGAAATGGTTATTTTTGAACCCGCATGGCCTGCATACAGAGATTGTGCAATGAAATCAGACGTAAAAGTTCGTGTAATAAAGACTACACTTGAAAATAAATGGGAGCCATCCCTTCAACAAATAGAAGAAACGATAAATTCCAATACAAAAATGATTGTTCTAAATTATCCAAATAATCCTACAGGAAAAATTCTTCCAAAAAAAATTCAAGAGGATATAATGAACCTTGCAAGAAAAAATAATCTCTATGTGTTAAGCGATGAAATTTATTCAGAATATGCATATAGAGATTGGAAAAGCATTCTTTCATACAATTATGAAAAAAGTATCATTACACAGTCATTTTCAAAATCTCACTCAATGACAGGTTTTAGAATTGGCTACGCAATATCAAATTCAGAAATAATAGATAAAATGTCAAAACTTCAAGCCATTTGTCTAACCAACATCTCAGAACCTATTCAATACGTTGCTTTAAAGGCCCTAGAAGCCGATACATCCTCAAATTCAGATAATGTAAAATCACAGCTGGATGTAGTGATTAAAAAGGCAAAAGAGATGAATCTTGATTTTATTGAACCGGACGGAGCAATGTATGTTTTTGCCAAAGTTAGAGAAAATGACTTTGATGGAACAGAATTTTCATTAAATCTGCTAAATTATGGCCTAGCAGTAGCACCTGGAGAAGGATTTGGGGATTACAAGAATTTTATAAGAATTTCGGCTTGTCAAGACAAAAACAAACTAATGGAAGGCATGAATATACTTGATAATCTACTAAGAGGAAAAAAATGAAAAAAAGCATCTCAATAATTGGTGTTGGAGGCAAGATGGGTAAGTGGTTTGCAAAATATTTTCTTACTAATGGTTATGAAGTAACAGGTTATGATACTGAAGAAGACTTTTCAATTAAAGGAATGATCAATGCAAAATCTCTAGTTGGAGCTGTGCTTAAAGCTGAATTTGTTATGTTATGTACTCCAACAAGACGTACACCAGAAATTATTCGTTTAATTGCTAAAGAAATGAGAAGGGATGCTTATCTAATTGAGATTTCATCACAAAAATCAAAAACAGCTACCTCACTTTCAAAGATGCCATCAAAAGTTAATCCAATTTGTATTCATCCAATGTTTGGTCCGGTAACTAAAAAAATCAAAGGTCAACACATAATTTCAATTCCAATTAAAGATGCAATAAAAGAATTAACAGTTGCAAGATCACTATTTCCTGGTGCAAATTTTGTTACAATTGATGTAATCGAACACGACAAAAAAATTGCAGTTATTTTGGGACTAACTCATCTCATTAATGTCGTTTTTGCAAACATACTTGCAAAGGATGACAAAATTTCACTTACAGAAAAAATGTCAGGAACAACATTCAGGGCTCAAAAAATTCTCACTGAAAGTATAATGACTGAATCTCCCGAATTAATTGAAACCATAATTTCCAATCCAGAAATCCGAAGAGTTGCAGAAGAATTTTGGAGAGACATTGGAAGACTACTAACCTCAGTTCAAGAAGGAAAAACTGAAGAGGTAATTGAATATATCAAGTCAGGCCAAGAAAGATTATCAAAAAATATAGATCTTGAAAAGGCCTCCAAAAAATTGACGATAATGATTAATGCTATTGAAAAAAATGCATGATACGTTCTACAAAGATCGTGACTTGCTTTCTTACCAATGGCGAAAAAATCCTTCTACTCAAAAGAAGCAACAAAGTAAAAAGTATGAGAGAACTGTGGGCAGGAATTAGCGGGATAATTGAAAAAGACGAATTGCCTATTGCCCGTGCTAAAATTGAGATATTTGAGGAAGTTGGATTAGATGAGGAACAAATTATACTCGTAAAAAAGGCTGAAAAAATGAGAATTGTTTCTCCACAGTATAAAAATCACGAATGGGAAGTTTTTCCGTTTCTATTTGAGACAAAAAACCCAGAGATAAAACTAAACTGGGAAAACTCTGAATATAATTGGATAAAGGTTGAAGATATTTCTAATTATGATACGGTTCCAAGTTTAAAGAAAGTTCTCCTCAACTTGCTTTAGTTTTTTATTTTGTTTTTCATATTTACGTTGTTGAGGCAACATAATGTAAACACATGCAGTACCGCACATAGTACATGGAACATTGTTGCCAAGTCTTTGACCAGTTCTACTATGAATTCTGGCAGCTTCTTCTGGATCAATTGATAATGCCAATTGTTTTTCCCAATCAAGAGTGCGTCTGGCTTCTGTCATTTTCAAATCCCATTTGATTGCTTTATCTCGAATTTTTACGAGATCACCTGCATGTGCAGCAATTCTGTATGCAATCAATCCTGCTTTGACTTCTTGGGCATTTGGCAATGCTAAGTGTTCAGATGGAGTCAAATAACATAACAAATCTACTCCCTCACTAGCAGAAACTGCAGCTCCAATTGCACTTGCTATATGATCATGGCCTGAAGCAACATCAGTTACTAAAGGACCAAGTACATAATATGGTACATCACCAATTAATGATTTAGCTAACCTGACATTTGTTGCAACTTCATTTAATGGAACGTGGCCAGGACCTTCAACCATAACTTGAACATCTTTTTCATGGGCTCGTTTTGTCAAACGTGCAACATTTATCATTTCTTGGATTTGCAATTCATCATGTGAATCTAAAATTGAACCTGGTCTCAATGCATCACCAAGACTAAAAGTCACGTCGTATTTTCTTGCCAATTCTATAAGATAATCAAAGTGAGAAAAGTAAGGATTTTCTTTATCATATTTTAGCATCCATGCAGCAGTAATGGTTCCTCCTTTACTGACGACGCCTCCATATCTTTCAACCTTTAGAATTTTTTTGGCAATATCTTTAGTTATTCCAGAGTGTATTGTAGTGTAATCTACTCCGTCTTTGACATTATTTTCAAAGGCGTTAAGAAAATCATCTTCAGTAAGATCAAGGGGATTTTTGTGTTTTTCAACGCCAAAATTGTATGCTTCGTAAATTGGCACCGTTCCAAAGGTAATAGGAGCTGCATCTAATAGAGCGCGGCGAATTGTTCCAACATCACCTCCATCACTCAAATCCATTATTGTGTCTGCATGATATTTTACTGCAACTTTGGCCTTTTCAATTTCTTCATCAAGGTCAACTTTGAGAGTGGAAGTTCCAATGTTTACATTTACTTTAGTTTTTAGTCCCTTTCCAATGCCAACATTGTGTATTTTTTGAGGCCTAGTGTTATTACTTGGAATAATTATTGAGCCCCTTGCAATTTTTGGCAATAACCAATCTATTGTAACATCCTCATCTTTCGCAACAAGTTTCATTTGCTCAGTTGCAACACCTCTTCGAGCTGCACTCATTTGTGTACTCAACATACTATCTACATTTTTACTAGATTTAAACAATAGTTTCTTCAGGTATCATGATGAACGTTCTTTCAATTGCAGGATCTGATCCATCATCGGGTGCAGGGATCCAATCAGATATCAAAACATTCTCGTCACTTGGGGCGTATGGACTAACGGTAATTACTTCAATTACTAGTCAAAACACATCTACATTCTCAAATGTCGAATCTGTTTCTCCAAAGATGATTAAGAGCCAAATTGATTCAATCATTTCTGATTTTAGAATAAATGCTATCAAAGTGGGAATGGTGTATAACACAAAATCAATCCAAGCAATTTTTTCAAAATTAAAAAATTCAAAGATACCCATTATTTTAGATCCTGTCATAAAATCAACAACAGGAGGAGATCTTTTAGAAAAATCCTCCCTAACTAGTTACAAAAAACTGCTAATCCCTTTGGCATATGCTATAACTCCCAACGTTTTAGAGGCTGAAAAATTATCAGGAGTTAAAATTAAAACAAAAAAAGATTTACGACATTCTGCACAAAAAATTCTAAAATTAGGTGCAAAAAATGTGGTAATAACTGGTACCGAGTTTGAAAAAGGAAAAATTGCAGATTTTGTAGTTGAAGATTCTGTTAATTATTTTGTAAATGGAAAAAAATTAACAAAAATTATTCATGGTAGTGGATGTAACTTTTCATCAGCCTTAACTGTAGCAATTGCTAAAGGAAAAAACTTTGGTGATGCAGTAAAGTTTGCAAAAGATTATTCATATAATTCCTTAAAAAATTCAAAAAAAATTGGAAAAGGTCATTTAATTAGTAACTCATTGCCCAAAGTTGAAACAGAAGAGAAATTTCTCAGTAGCGCAATTACCAAATTTCAGAAAATAAGCAAAGTACATACTCTAATTCCAGAATGCCAAACCAATTTCGTATATTCAAAAAAAAATCCAGTTTCAAAAAATGATATTCTTGGAATAGAAGGCAGAATCGTAAAAGCTGGAAGCAGTGTAGTTATGGCTGGCAACCTAAAGTATGGAGGTTCAAAACATGTTGCCACTGCCGTCTTAGAAGCTTCAAAAAAGTTTCCAAAAATTAGATCTTCATTGAATGTAAAGTATGAACAAAAAATAATTCAAAAAGCAAAAAAGAATGGATTGGTTGTTTTAAGTTACAATAGAGATGATGAACCAGATTCATCAACACATAAAGAAGATACTACAATTTCTTGGGGAATAAAAAATGCAATTAAAAATTCTAAAAAACCTCCTGACTTGATTTTCCATAAAGGTGACCTTGGAAAGGAACCAATGATTTTAATTTTTGCTCAAACCCCGGATGAGGTACTAAAAAAGATCAAAAAAATTTTGTAAGACAAGTTCGATTGTAATGTTCTTGAAATCTATACCTCAACATAAATAGTCATTATTTCAAATACCAAACCGTGAAGGCAGTAATACTAGCTGGTGGATTAGGTACAAGATTGCAACCATATACTACATTTGTTCCAAAACCAATGCTACCTTTAGGTGAAAAGCCTCTTTTGGAACATCTTATAGAATGGTTGAAAGGACATAGAATAAAATCAATTGTCTTGTGTGTAAGTTATCTAAAGAAAGCCATAGAAGATTATTTTGAAGATGGTGCAAGATTTGGTGTAAATATAGAATATGCAGCTGTAAGCAAGCCTCTTGCTACAGCTGGACAACTAAAGACTGCTGAAAAATTCATTGATGATACCTTTGTTTGTGTTTATGGAGATTCTATTTTTGATTTTAATTTGAAAAATATGATTACTCAGCACAAGAAAAAAAGAGCCTTCGTTACCATGAGTCTTTTTGAATACAAAACTCGACTAAATTATGGAGTAATAGAGACTACAAAAAATGGTAAAGTTACAGGATGGAATGAAAAGCCTGAGATTAAAGCAGACATTAACATGGGATGTTATATAATGGAGCCTCAAGTTTTTTCTCTAATCCCAAAAAATATTCCCTACGGTATGGACAATGTGATTAAAAAAGCAATGTCAAAGAAAAAACCAATCAATGGATTCATTATCAAAAAAGGGTTCATGGATATTGGTGACAAAACCTCTTACAAAAAAGCCTATCAACAATTCCTTGAAAAATTAGGAAATATTTGATGAAGTAATGGCTGATGTTACATTTAGAAAATTAGAAGAAAGCGACATTATGGGTGGATTTTTAGAATCGCTAGATTCGCTTCGAAAAGCAAGTGATCTATCTGAAGAAAAATCAAAAGAAATTTTCAATAAAATAAAGTCAAACCCAAATCATGTAGTTTTTGTTGCAGTTTTAGATTCCAAAGTGATTGGTTCTACCACATTGTTAATTGAGCCCAAATTTATTCATCAAGGCGGAAAGGTTGGCCATATTGAAGATGTGGTAATTGCCAAGGAACATCAAGGAACAGGCATTGGTGAGAAATTGATTAATTTCGTTTTAGATCACGCCAAACAAAATCAATGTTACAAAACAATTTTAGATTGTACAGATGATGTAAAACAATTTTATGAAAAAATTGGTTTTAAAAAACATTCAAACTGCATGAGATTCGATCACATTTAGAAATATTCTTTTTTTGGCCGTTTCTTTTTTACTCGAAGTAAAATTATGCCTGTAATCATTACAGGAATTGATACTGCCATAAAGAGTGGTGGAGTAATTGTTACTGCTGGTAGCAAATAGTTTGTATCAATTTCATCCAAGAGAAGTTGCGCAATTATCATGCCAACTAAAAGTATTGCACCACCTGCAATAATCATTTTACCAATTGGTTTTGAGCCATATCTTTTTGACATTATATAAGATGTTCCGCAAAGAATTACAGCTGGTGCAACACCAATTGAAATAAACTGAAGAATTTTTGGTTCTGGTTCAATAGGAATCTGAGGTTCTATCAAAAAGTAGTACAATGATAAAATTTCACCAACAAACATTATGAATAGACCAAGAGCGGCAGCTGCAATGTATTTTTCAATTGCCATGTATTCTCAATTTTAACAGTCGATAAATAAACTATTCAGAAATTCTAAACTATACCAACCAGGTTGGCCAATTCTTTCCTACAGGAAGCTCCTAATTTTTCTGCAGCCTGCTCAGGAGATATTTTGTTTAGGAAAATTCCATAACCACGTTCAAGACCAGACCATGCGTCAGTAATTGGATATACTTCAATGTGCCAATGAATTTGTCTACTGTTCTTCTTTTCAGGCGATAAGTGAAATACCAGATTATATGAAAGGTCTTTAATACTATTGGAAAGGCCGCCAAGTGTTGCACGCAGTAGAAGAGACAAATCATTTATTTCCTTTTGAGAAATTTTTGAAAAACTTGTTGTGTGTTTTTTAGGACAAATCCAAAATTCATATGGATATGATGGTGCCCAAGGACAAAATGCCACATAACCTTCTGTTTGCAAAATTTGTCGTGGACCTCCAATCTCAGCAGTAACGGTTTGACACAAGGCACAGACTCCTTTTTCGTTAAGAATTTTGTGCGATGCCTCTGCTTCGGATTCTATTATTGGTGGAATTGTGGAAAATGTAACCACATGCATATGAGGATGAGGAGTGTCGCTTCCTGCCTCTTTGCCATGGTTTGCATAAATTGAGACATAGGTTACTCCTTTTTGGGTGTAAAGCCATCTTAGTCTGTCTTGAATAACCACCAAGACGTTAGACCATTGCTCGACATCAATTGTTGAAAGGGTATCTTTTGGCTTTGGCGAGGCAACAACGATATAATGATACCCGTATGCAGGCTCGCTATAATGTGGTTTGTCACTATAGGAATTTTCAGTTGTTGTAGATACAGCCGGATTTTTACTCTCAAAAACCCTAATTGACCAATTTTTTACATAGTCATCTTCGCTATCCTGTAACCTTTGAAGCATGCCTTCTCTTGCTACCAAGGAAAGCACAGATGGGTTTGTCATGGATTCATTTCCAGGAGCGTAAGGAGATTTTTTCTGTTCATAGGATTTTCCATTTTTGGGGTTTATGATCATGAACTTTTCAAGAACGTAGTCTTTGCGCATCTCCCCCATAACAGATAGTGAAAAAAAATGCGTGTTAAAAGCTTTCTATGGATCGATATTTTTAGATTAAAGTGTCAAACCAATTGCAAGATTTAAAACAGTCATAAAAAAAGTTGAAAAACGGAGCTGAGGGATATAACTGAAAATTCTGATGTTCATGTAGTTTATGTGCTTTTAGATGGGGTTGGTGATCTTCCTCATCCGGATCTTAATGGAAAAACTCCCCTAGCTGCTGCAGTAACACCAAATCTTGATAAACTTGCCAAAAACGGAGCAATGGGAGAGGTAATTTCTGTTGGCAAAGGCATTGCACCTGAATCAGATATAGCTGTTTTCAATATGCTGGGTTACAAGTTCCAACATGACAATTATGTTGGGCGAGGAGTTATAGAAGCAATTGGTGTTGGAACAGATTTTAAAGATGGAGATTTGGCACTAAGAGGAAATTTTTCAACATTAAACGGTGATGGAATAATTATTGATCGAAGAGCGGGAAGAAAGATTGAAAGAGATGATGCAAATACGATCGCAAAAGAAATAGAACAAAAAATAAAATTTTCAGTCCCAAATACATCTGTAGTAGTAGCACCAACCATTGGACATAGGGTTACAGTGCGAATCAGATGTGAGGGAGAGTCACTTTCTTCAGAAATTACCAATACAGATCCAGCATATTCTAGAGTTGCAGGAATGGGAATAGCTAAAGCTGTAAGTGATTTTATGAAAATTGAGAGATGCTTACCTCTTAGCGATTCTACTAGTTCAAAATTGACTGCCAAATTGGTAAATGAATTTACAGAGCAGTCTTTAGAAATTATGAAACAAAGCGATGTAAATAAAAAAAGAAAACATGATGGAAAAAAACTGCTAAATAGTATTTTGTTACGAGATGCAGGAAATAGATATCCCAAGGCTACACCCATAAATGAATTGCATTCGATGAATTTTTCATGTATTGTAGATATGCCAGTTGAATTAGGGATCTCAGAGGTATTGAAAATGAAGGCTTTTGAGGCAGGAGGATTAGCGGATTATGAAGAAAAGGCACGAGTTGCTGCAAAAGCTATGGAGACTCAAAATGCCATTTATGTACATCTCAAGGGTCCAGATGAATTTGGGCATGATGGAGATGCTATAGGAAAAATGAAAAACATTGAAGAAATTGATAAAAGATTCTTTGGAACATTACTTGATAATATCGATACAAAAAAAGTATCAGTAATGGTTTCTGCTGATCATTCTACTCCGTGTATAATCAAAGCACACAGTGATGATCCAGTACCGATTTTAGTTTCAGGTGAATCAATAAAAAAAGATCAAACGGTTCGTGTTACAGAAGAAGAGGCAAAAAAAGGAAGCTTGGGATTTCTTGAAGGATCACAAGTTGTTAAAACCTGTTTACAACTAATCAAATCTCAAACGTAGAAATTTTTCCTGCCTTTAAAATTTGTATAACTTTATTCTTTATATCATCAATATCTATTTGATGATATTTGCCTGAGGCATTGGTAAGCTTATCCATTGCACGTCCTAGAACAGAAAGACAGATTTCATCTTCATCTTTTTGATAATGTACCAAAGCAGCTGCAACTAAAATTAGTCCTTGTACAAGAATTTTTTCATCACCAGAACAATTTTTCCATACTCCCTCTAAAACTTCATGACATTCCCAAAATCGTTCATTGTTAAAATAAGATATACCATCCTTAATCGCATCTTCTTTTTCAATTGTTTCTTCAACAACTTGTTTTACATGATCAATATCTGCAATTTGATACAAATTATCAAGGAGTGCTTCAAGGTGTTGTTTATTTATTGAAATATCAAATTCCAAATATTTTTTTGACACTCTAGCATCTCTTACTATAACATCCATATCAGAACTAAGGTGGCGTGCGTTGCCCAAAAGAGTTGAAGCGTCTTTTGGCAGATATCCATGATTTTTCAAGTGAAGCATGAAGCGGTCCACACAAAGACATCATATCAATTTCTTAAATTTCTTCGTGATTTTTAATTAAATTTATATGAACTATAGAAAGGATTTTGGTAAATGTCTATGATTAAGACGGTCAATGATGTAAATAACACATTTCTCTCTAGAAGAGAGATTACTTGTACATTTGCCGGATTGGCAGGGAAATTGAAAAAACTCGAAGCTGTAGATATGGTAACAAAAGAATTCAAACTTGATGGAAAAATTGTTATTCCTATCAAAATGAAAAATCAAACCGGAAGGCCGATTGTTACTGGAACGTTTTATGTTTATGATGATGAAAAACTTGCCAAAGCTCACATAAATCCAGTAATTTTTGAACGTCTCGAAAAAGCAAAGACTCCAAAGGAGGCATCTCAGAAGGAATCAAAACCTGCTGAGGAGAAAAAGGAATCAAAACCTGCTGAGGAGAAAAAGGAATCAAAACCTGCTGAGGAGAAAAAGGAATCAAAACCTGCTGAGGAGAAAGCTAAGTAATGGCTGGCAAAAAAGGATCAAGCCCAAATGTATACAAATATTACAAAATAGAAGGCGACAAAGCACAAAATACAAAAAAAATCTGCTCACGGTGTGGCAAAGGTGTTTTTATGGCGCAGCATAAAAACAGACGAACCTGCGGCAAATGTGGTTTAACAGAATTTATACAATAATTAATAGTATTTTTTCTTTCTAAGTTTAGAGCTTTTTTCTTCTAATTGCTTAATTTTTTCAAGCAATAAAGGATCTAGTTTTATTTTTGCCAAAGATTCAGCAGACAATTTGACTATGTTAGTATCTAGAGTGATGTTTGTTGTTGGAAGATTTTTTTCTTTCCAAAGCTTTATAGCTTTGTCTTCAAGTTTATAATCTCTGAATCCTGCGGGAAACTTTTTCGTAATGTGAAGTAATAGAGTTTTATCATTAAAAACAGCTCTAGGTTCAAAAAGTCTAGTGGTATCTGCATATACACTTTCAAATAAATTTCCTGTTATTTCATCAGAAAGAAGTTCCATTTTTGAAACCTTTCTAACTAATTCCAAATAATGGAGGAATTCATGAGCCAGTATTGCATGAATTGTTCCTTTTAATCCAAATGCAACTAGAGGTGCAGAAACTTGAATAACTACTTGAAGTTGATTTTCAGAGACTAGAGGAATGGTTCTTGCAAACAATATTCCATAATCATAAGAAGTTGAAGAAGAAATAATCAAAGATGGTTCTACGTAGGCAATAGGGAAATGAACTGATGAATCCTTTTCTATCCTGTTAATTCCTTCAATTACAATAGGAAACCGTTTTTTTATTAACGATACTATTTTTTCAGGAAGAATGCCTTTTTCTTGATATTCACCAACCTTGACTAGAGGATCCAATGAACCAAGTCGAGTTAATGAGTGTAAAAAATGTTAATCGATATAGGGTATGACGATTTCTCAGTAAGGCTTTATTTAATAGATCACAAAAAATAGCATCCTTCAATTCCGGGTGAGGGGCACTACGGTATGAGGCAGGCTTGTGGGGTACCCTCACTCACTCTTCAAAAAATCAATTAGATGCTTCAATTGAGTAATTTTACATCTTGAAAATCAAATTCATTGCATTTGCATTGATTTTGAAGAAATTTTGTCAGGTTTGGATGTACATCATTTCCTTCAACAAATCGCTTTAGAGGCAATCCACCATCTAAAGTCAGTTTCAATGAAAAAGACTTTGGAGATTTTTTTCTAGGTTTTATTTCATAAATGAATTTTTGAGTTTTTTTTCTGCCGTTTTCTAAAACAAGTATGGGTGTTTTTTTGAGTTTTTGAAGACGCTTAATATCCTTTGTCCAAATTTTATTTTGTGTTGTTACAGATAATTTTACTTTAGATCTGAACTGTAGAGGTACATTAGGGATCTCATCAGTGATCCTAAGATTCTTTATATCAATTTCTTTTTGAAGATAGTTTTTCTTTAACCTAAGTTTACGTTTTTTTGGAGAAAGTAGTTTTACAAAAAATGGTCTACCATTTCCATTAACAAGACTTGATTTATCTTCACCACCGATCCAAGTTATTTTTGCTTGGGTACCGCCAAATTTTTTGAACAAAAATTGGGATATTCGACCTTCAACACTAGTAAATTCTGAGATCCCATGGAAAGAACAAGAAAAACAACCCTTTCCTAAACAACTAGGACATTTAGTCTGTTTTTGAGGAATTCCTCTAACATTTTTGGTGTACCTTCCAAAAAAAATCAAAGGGCGAATCGAGAGTTCCGAAATATCATTTTTGAAATCAATAGTAAAAGCTAAATCGGGTCGATGATAATCTATTTTTATTTTGGTTTTTCTTGCAAAGGATTTTGCAAGTTGTTGAGTTATGTCAGTCTTTACACTATCTATACCTCGAAGTTTAAATTTTGATCTTAAAGAATCATCCCTATCAATTATTGAAGGCTGTAGTTTTGCTCCTACAAGAAAAGTAGAGTACTGATAGCCTCCAGAAACTTGTAACATTTTTGCAATGTAGGATTGTAGATTTGAAAGAATATTCTTACAAATGTAACATTTTGAAATAGGGTTTTTTTTGAGAGTGTTTTTAATTCTTTTACCAAGTAATTTATTAGATTTAAATCCCGAATTTTTTACAAATAGTCTTCCAACGCAATTGTCACAAAGATCATATTCTTTTAGAATAAGTTTTGCTTTAGGAATAATTTTTTCAAAACTATTACGGTGTTTCAAATGCTGTTTTTGTTGAACGTACATTTTTTATAACTAAATTTTTGTGAAGATTTTATCCCAATCCCATTCGTCGAAGAGCGCCTTGCATCTGTCTTCCTTTTGAAGCTTTCATCATGTTTTTAGAGTTCTTGTAATTCTTGAGAAGCTCTTTTACTTCATGTTCAGCCCAACCAGAACCTCGTGCAATTCGTTTAATTCTTGATGCATTTACTAAATCTGGGTCAGCTTTTTCTTCTTTGTTCATACTTTGAATAATGTATCTCCATTTTTCTACTCTTCCTTCAACCTGATCAAGTTGATCTTCTTTAACCATTCCAGAAAGACCTGGCATATTATCCAAAAAACCTCGAAGTGAACCAACTTTTGTTACTTCTTCAAGTTGATAATAGAAGTCATCCATATTCATTTTACCACTTGAAATTCGTTTAAGACGGACATCGTCAGCTTCGCCCTCTAATCTTTTTGCAAGATCTAAAAGAGCTTGAATGTCTCCCATTCCTAAAAGTCGTCCAACAAACCTAGTGGGGGAAAATTTTTCAAGGTCATCAATTCTTTCACCAGTACCCACATACATGATTTGAGATCCAGTTGCGGCAGAAGCTGCAATTGCACCTCCACCTTTTGCAGAGCTATCAAGTTTTGTAATTACTATTCCCCCTACAGGAATTGTTTTATGAAAAGCTTCTGCTTGAGAAAAGCATTGTTGTCCAATAGTTCCATCAATAACTAACAAAGCAAGATCAGGTTCGGCAACTTTGTTAATTTGCTTCATTTCATCCAAAAGAGTTTTTTCTTCTTTATGCCGGCCTGCAGTATCAATTAATATTATATCTAAATCGGAATTTACAAAATGTTTGATTCCGTTTTTTACAATTTGAGGAGAATCTTTAGTTTTTTCCTCACCATAAACCTCAACATTTGCTTTTTCACACATTGTTTTTAGCTGTGTTAATGCTCCTGGTCTGAAGGTATCAGCACCAACCACACCTACTTTGTAGCCTTGTTTTGTCAAAAATTTGGAAAGTTTAGCAGTAATTGTGGTTTTTCCGCTTCCCTGAATGCCCAACAAAAGTACTTTGTTTTGCTTGCCTGCTTTGAAAGAAAATTCAGTTTCGTTGCCAAGAAGTTTTGCAAGCTCATCGTAGAGAATCTTTACGATATGATCTTTTCTTGATAAACCAGGTGGAGGAGTTTCATTAAGAGATCTTTCTTCCAAATTTTTTGTAATCTCTAGTACTAATTTTACATTAACATCAGATTGCAACAAGGCACGCTGAACATCTTTAGATAGTTCTTTGATTAGCTCTTCATCCACTCCTGAAGAGCTTACAATTTTCTTAATTGCTGCACGTAGATTATTTTTTAGGTTATCGAGCATTATTATCTAATTTTGCCTCCAGTATTTCAAATCTTCCTCTGTATCCATCCCAGATTTTCTTTGATTTTTCAATTTTAATTGGTTGTGAAAACAAAGGACAATCAATCACAAAAGTTTCTGCCTCACCACCTTCAAAACTCAGATTAAAACCGTGTTTTTGAGATAATTTTTCCAAGGTTTCTAAATCTTGTTTTGTAACTTCTTTGCCGAGCCATGAATCATCAAGTCCTCCTGAGGTAACACTAATAATGATAAATCGAAATTTTGATTCCAATAATTTTTTCATATACTCTTTTTGGTTTTTTTTCCACAGTGGTGAAATTAAAGTAATCCCAAGAGTTTTTGAAACATGTTCAAATCGTTTTTTTTGATATTCGCTTAATATTCCACCGTGAACAATTCCTTCTATACCAAAATTTTCTTTAGCTTGAATCAAAATTTCTTTTAAAGTATTTACTTCTGCATTAGGATTTGTAGAATCAACTTTGATTGAAATTTGGGGAATATTCATTGATTGTGACTGTAATTTTGTAAATTGGATGTTTGGATAATGTAACAATTCACTTTCATAGGACATTGGAAAAATAGTTGCAACGCATACAATTTGGTGACCTTCCATCTTGACTTTATAGATAGAATAAGTACTATCCTTTCCACCAGAAAATAATACTACGACTTTCACTATAGTAATTTTAGAAAAGCTCTATTTCATGTTTTGATTGTTTACAAATGAAAAGCCGTGGATGCTTCAAAACTCATAATCTTCATCAATAATCAGATGGCTTTTCCACTCATCATCAGCATCCAGATTTGGATTTAATTCGCATTATTTTAGTAGTGATGATTTGTTGTATAGTTCCTTTATAACGCATTATCTATGAATGGTGTCCCAACAACAGCATTCATCCCATGTACAGTTAGGGCATTCTTTAGGAGATTTGCTCTCTTTGCATTCAGCAGGAAGACAATCAC